>BNJV01002843.1_pt1 | contig 216746 bp, 336 predicted proteins | sample 8540591 | NCBI WGS metagenome assembly BNJV01 (sample SAMD00202457, study PRJDB9452) | human saliva metagenome | host: Homo sapiens
ATAATATCTTCTAATAAAATTTTACCAATCTCTGTTTTTGGTATAATTTCTTTATCTAAGTCTTTAAAGTCTTCTATAATTTTTTTCCATTATCAATTAAAAATTATTCTATCAGCTAAAAAAATAGCATAGTCTAAAAATCATGAGAAATAAAAGATATAGGTTAATTGATATTCTTTTTTTGAATTTTATACAGTAAATCCAAAAATTTTTATCTTGAACTAAGGGATCTAAAGCCACTTAAAGATTCATCAAATATCATAATTTGTGGTTTTTGTTGATAAAGCCCTTGCTAAACAAACTCTTTGTAATTGTCCTCCACTCAACTCATCTCTTCTTCTTGTAAGTAATTCAGGTGCTAATTCAACTTGGTTTAAGTAATTCTAAAATAAATTCTCTTTTATCCTTTACATCAATATCAGTTGAAAAATTGTAAGGGTTCATATATTAAATCTTCAACAGTCATTCTTGGATTTAAGGCATTATATGAATTTTGAAATAGAAATTCTATATCTTTATCAAAAAAATTTTAACTTCACCTGAATTAGGCTTTTTCAAGTCCTATAATTATTTTAGCAATAGTACTTTTTCCTGAACCACTTTCTCCCATTATTGCAAGACATTTACCTTTTTCTATATCCAAAAGAAAAATGAATTTAAGACTTCTTGTTGTCCGTATTTTTTTACTATGTTAATAAGTTCTATTGCCTTCATCTAACTTCCCTTTCTCCTATAAATAGTAGTTTCTAATAATTTTTGCACCAAAGTTTGAGCTTTTCTTTAATTAGTTCTGATTTAAGTTTAGGATTAAATTCTTCAATAACTTCTCCATTTTTCCATTACTAGACATCTATCTGATATAGCTTTCATCAAATAATAATCATGAGTTATTAGAATAATACTCTTGCCTATATTATTAAGTTCTTTAAAGATTTTTTTATAATCTCATGACGATTATAACTATCCAAAAGCTGAAGTTACTTCATCAGCGATAATTATTTTAGAATCTAAACCAACAATAAGTGCTATCATAACTCTTTGTAACATTCCACCGCTTAATTCAAAAAGGATATTTATTTAAAAATTTCATCAGCATTATCTAAATTAACCTGTTTCAAATTTTTTTAGCAAACTCTATAATTTCTTTTTTTAGAAACATTTTTTTATGGCTAAGATAAGTTTCCAAGAAAGTTGTTTTTTTATTTTTTTGAAAAGGAAGAAATACATTTAAAGGATTTTTGAGTTATATATCCTATTCCTTCCCCTCTATACTTTCTTAAATCTTCTTCAGAAAAAAATCAAAAATATTCTTATCTTTTAAAAAAAGAATCTCACCTTCAACTTGCATATTTTTTTATTTTTTTAATCCCATTATCATTTTTAGATAACATTGTTTTTTCCTGAACCACTTTTGCCCAATTATTGAGACTATCTCTTTTTTTCTTTTTAATGTAAAATTTATATTATCTAATATTTTTTTATCTGATATTTTTTTAATGAAAGGTTCTTAATTTCTAAAATATTCATTTTTGTACCTCTAAACTTTTCTTCGATTTGTGAAGCTATGAAACGAAATGAGCCAACAGCAAATAATATCATCATTCCTGGATATATCATAAGATTAGGGTGATTTCTAAAAAAATGTTCTACTATCATGTATCATATTACCCCATTCAGATATATTAGGCTGTACTCCTATACCTAAGAATGAAAAAAAGAAGAAATCATCAAAAATAATACTTCCTATATTCATTAAACTAGCTGTTAATATAGGATCATAAACAAAAAGGAAAGATATGTTTTTTCAAAATATACTTAGTTGGCATTCCTTTTAGAATGGCATATTTTACATATTCATTTTGCTTTTTGTGAGATAACTGAATTTTTTTAAAAATTCTAGCATAATAAATCCATTCAACCGCAACAACAGAAATTATCATGTTGCTTATCCCAGCACCTAACATTCCAACAAAAAAACCATAGCCAATAGAAAACTTGGAAATGTTGAGAATATCATAGTCAACCAGTCGAAAAAAACTTTTTCCTCTTTTCCTTGTTTCCAACCAATAAAAAGTCCTATGGGTACACTCACTAATAACAAGATTACTTGTATACTAAGTGATATTGAGATAGAAAGTCTTGCACCATAGATAATTCTTGAAAAAAATATCTCTACCTAAGGCATCAGTACCTAAAATATAGGTTTTTATTTGGTGGAAGTAATTTTTAAAGATAAATCTACATATTGAGGATCAGAAGGTGCTATCATTGGAGCAAATATTGCTAGTGCTATCCAAAAAAATAATAGAAAGATAGCAAAAATAAAAATTTTTATATTTTTTTAGCCATTATTTTTTTCTCACCTTTAATCCTTGGATCTAAGTATTTTTAAAAATACTATTCATAAAATGTGTTGCGATTATAAAAAGTAAACCAAAAAAACCATAATACAAGCTTGAATTAAAGGTACATCTCCTGCTTGAATAGCTTTTTGTGAAGAGAAAACCTATTCCTAGTAAAGAGAATATCTCTTCAACAAGTATAGAACCTGTAAGTATGGATACAAAAGTGAAAGAAAAATCCACTTAAAATTGGTATCCAAGCACCTTTTTAAAAAGATAATTAAATATTATATATCTCTTTTTCAAACCTCTTAATATAGCATTTTTCTAAAAAGATTATTTTGTATATTCTCCAATATGCTTTTTTTAACAAACTCTATATACTGTCCTATGAATGGAACAGCCAAAGTTATACTTGGGAGAATAAAATTCAAAAAAATCCACCTCTTCCTGAGACAGGAAGCCAATTTAGTTTAACTGAAAATAATAGTATCAGTGAAAAATCCAAGCCAAAAAAACAGGCATAGAAACAAATATTGTTGTTATACTTATGATTAATTTATCTATCCAAGTTCCAGTTTTTTTATAGCTGTTAATATTCCTATTGGTAATGAAATTAATATTATTAAAAAAATGTTGAAAAATATTGTTAATTGAAAAAGTTGCATATAAGGCTTTAAAAAGTTAAATAAATAGCAGGTTCTTTTTCTTAAAAAAATGAAGATCCAAAAATTTCCCAATAAAACATTTTTTTAACCATTTTAAATATTGAATTATTAGTGGAGAATTAAGACCTAATTCCTCTCTTTTGCTTTTAATAATTCGTCTGTAATAGGAAGATGAGAAGCCCGCAGATAGTTTTCTGCGGGATCTCCTGGTGTAAGTTGGATAAATATAAAAGCAAGTATTGATATTACAAACAAGGCTGAAATAATATCAAAGATCTTTTTTTCATATTTCTCACCTTAATTATTTTTTTATCTATAAAACTTAAAGGTAATTCATATTCTTGAGGCATGAATCTTACACCTGTTAAGTTATCTCTGTAAACTGCTATTAGAGATTGATAAGTTAAAGGCACATAAACAGCTTGTTCATGTAATGTTGTTAAAAATTTCTTTATAAAGTTCTTCTACTTTTTGTGGATCAGATTCAACTAAAACTTGATGAATTTTTTTCATCTAATTCTTTTTTTCATTGGTAAACCAAGTTGAGCTTCATAATCAGGATTTTCCATTTTCTGCAACAGTTGCCATAGCATTTATATAAGCATGTGGATCCCAAGGTGCTCCCCAAGAATAATTTAACATTACATTATATTTTAAATCATCTGTTTCTTCCCAGAAATTCTTTTTCTTCTAATGCTTTTTATTTCTACATTAACTCCTATCTTTTTCCATTGTCCTTGAATATATTCAGCAATTTGTTTATCTAAAGTTTTTTTGTTGCTATATATGGAAATACTAGTGTTAGAACTTTACCATCTTTTTTTCTAAATATTCTTTTTCCCATCTTATATCCTGCTTTTTTTCAATATATTCTTTTGCCTTTATCAAGATTATATTCAAAAGGTTTTTAAACCTTGTTTTTGAATGTGGCATATTTGGAGCAAATATTGTATCTGCTGGTTTTTTTCTATTCCATCTAATATACCTTCAGATATTGCTTTTCTTGTCAGTTGCATAAGTTAGTGCATATCTTAAATTAATATCACTTTAATGCACACTGTTGTTGTATTAAACATAAGTAATCTTGTTGACATAGGATCAGATATAGCTGTCTTATATTTTTGGATCTTCTTCATAAGATTTAAAAAGTATCATAACTTATTAATCCATTTCCATAAATCATATCAAGTTCCCCAGCTTCAAATTGTAAAGCTCTTGTTTCTGCATCTGGAATTATTTTTATAACCACTTCATCAAGTATTGGTTTTTTTCCCCAATAATTAGGATTTTTTTCAAAAATTGCATATTCATCTTTTTTTATGTTCTTTTTAATATCCAAGGTCCTGTTCCTATTGATGCTTTTTATACCTTTATATGTATCTCCATCATCTGGAAAACCTGCATCAGCTAAAAAAACGAATTGGTCTTATCATTGCTAAATCATATAAAGTTGGAGTATATGGTTCATCTAAAAACTAATTCAAAAAGTGTTTTTCATCTACTGCTCTATATGATTTAATATGATTAGTCAATCCAAACCAAGAATGTCTTTCTTTATTTAAAAATATAGAATCAAAAATTTTTTTCTTCACATTATTTGCATTAAAATCACTACCATCTGAAAATTTCACTCCTTTTCTTAAATGAAAAGTATATGTCTTTTCCATCTTTAGAAACATCCCAACTTTCAGCTAGTGATGGTAAAAATTTCTCCGTTTTCTCCATAATTTACAAGTCCTTCATAAACCATACCTTGTGTAATAAATTGATCTGGCAAATAAGCATGTGGATTTAAAAACCAACATCTTGATTCCAAGAAATTGTTAAAAGTTTTTCTTTTGTGTATCTTCACTTTTTGTTTCCTCTTTATCTTTTTTTCTCCACAAGCAACTAAAAAAATAGTAAAGAAAAATACTAACATTAAAAAAATAACTTTGATAATCTTTTTCATAATAAATCTTTGCTCTCCTTTATTTTTTTATATTTGTTACTCATTTTATAGTATAACATATTAAGCAAATAAAAAAACAATTAAATAAAAAAATAATACATCAATAATCAAAGTAATTTCGATGGTAAAAATTTTTTTAAATAAATCTTGACAAATCAATAAAAAGAATATTATAGTTATGGTATAGACAATTAAATATGTAAAATAAAGTCTTCAGGGCAGGGTGAAATTCCCGACCGGTGGTATAGTCCACGAAAGCATTTGCTTTGATTTGGTGAAATTCCAAAACCGACAGTAGAGTCTGGATGGGAGAAGAATTAGATTTTTTTAATTATGCTCATATTGCTCAGACTTTGTTTGAGCATTTTTTTATTTAATAAAAAAATTTTAAAATATATTTGGAGGTAAAAAAATGAGAGTATTTGAAGGAAAATTTAATGGTGAAGGAATAAAAAAATTGCGATAGTTGCAGCTAGATTTAATGAATTCATAACATCAAAATTAATAGGTGGAGCTGAAGATATCTTAAGAAGACACAATGTAGAAGATGATAATATAAATCTATTTTTGGGTACCAGGAGCATTTGAAATCCCTTTAATAGCACAAAAAAATTAGCTAAATCTAAAAAAATATGATGCAGTAATAACTTTAGGAGCTGTTATAAAAGGATCTACACCACACTTTGATTATGTGTGTGCAGAAGTATCAAAAGGAGTTGCTCATGTAAGTTTAGAAAGTGAAATTCCTGTAATATTTGGAGTTTTAACAACTAACTCAATAGAAGAAGCTATTGAAAGAGCAGGAACAAAAGCAGGAAACAAAGGAGCAGATGCTGCCATGACTGCTATTGAAATGATTAATTTAATAAAAGGAATCTAATTATGAGCAAAACTGTAGATGAAAAGTTTATGGCGAGAGCTATAGAACTTGCTTTTAAAGGAATAGGAGGAGTGAATCCTAATCCACTTGTTGGTGCAGTTGTAGTAAAAGATGGAAAGATAATTGGTGAAGGTTGGCATAAAAAATATGGTGGTCCTCATGCTGAAGTTTGGGCTTTAAATGAAGCAGGAGAAGAAGCAAAAGGAGCTACTATATATGTTACTTTAGAGCCTTGCTCTCACCAAGGAAAAAAACTCCACCTTGTGCAAAAAGAATTGTAGAAGCTGGAATAAAAAGATGTGTAATTGCCTGTATTGATCCCTAATCCTTTAGTTGCAGGTAAGGGTATAAAAAAATAATAGAAGATGCGGGAATTAAAGTTGATTTTAGGAATTTTAGAAAAAGAAGCAAAAGAAGTAAATAAAGTATTTTTTTAAAATACATAGAAAATAAAAATTCCTTATTTATTCTTAAAATGTGGAATAACTCTTGATGGAAAAAAATAGCAACAAGAAGTGGAAAAATCTAAATGGATAACTAATGAGCTAGCTAGAGAAAAAGTTCAATTTTTAAGAACAAAATTTTTCAGCTATTATGGTTGGAATAAATACTGTTTTTAAAAGACAATCCTAGTTTAGACTCAAGACTTGATGAGGAAAAAGTTTGGAATAGAAAAAAAGAAATCCTTTTTAGAGTAGTAGTAGATCCAAATTTAGAAAGTCCAATAGACTCTAAGTTCTTGCATTTTAACGATAATAAAGCAATAATAGTTACATCAAATGATAATAGAAATCTTGAAAAAAAGTTAAAGAATATGAAAATCTAGGAACAAGATTAATCTATCTTGAAGGAAAAAAATATTTAAGATAGAAGATATTTTTAAAAAGAATTAGGAAAATTAAATATAGACTCTGTTCTTTTTAGAAGGTGGAAGTGGACTTATTTCTACTGCTTTCAAAGAAAATGTAATAGATGCTGGAGAAATATTTATAGCTCCTAAAAATTATTGGAGATAATTCATCTATTCCCTTCATAAATGGATTTAATTTTGATAGTATGGAGGAAGTATTTAAACTTTCTAATCCTAAATTTAATATTTATGGAGATAATATTTCTGTAGAATTTGAAAAATCTATAGAGATTATTTAAAAAAATAAGTGAGTTACGAATGGAAATTTTTAGATAAAAAAATCAAATAGAATGAGCCGAGTAATTGTCGAAGTGTTTGAAGCTGACTTGTCAGCGAGTTTTTCGAAAATTACAGCGAATTCTTGATTTTTTTATCGTTAAGAAATTTACTCAGTAACGAACTATTTTTTTAATAATTAGTAAGGTAAGGTGGTATATGTTTACAGGTTTAGTTGAAGAGAAAAGGTAGTGTTATTTCTTTAAATAGTGGAGATAAATCTATCAAATTAAAAAAATAAAAAGCAAATAAAGTTCTAGAAAATGTTAAACTTGGAGATAGTATTGCAACCAATGGTGTATGCCTAACAGTTACTGAATTTTTCAAAAGATTATTTTTGTTGCAGATTGCATGTTTGAAACTATTTCTAGATCTAATTTAAAAAGATTAAAAAGCAGGAGATGAGGTGAATTTAGAAAAATCTATTACTTTATCAACACCACTTGGAGGACATTTAGTTACAGGTGATGTGGATTGTGAAGGTGAGATTGTTTCTATCACTCAAGAAGGAATTGCTAAAATTTATGAGATAAAAAAATTAGCAGAAAATATATGAGATACATTGTTGAAAAAAAGGGAGAGCTACTATTGATGGAGCTAGTCTTACAGTTATTTCTTTAACAGATGATACTTTCTCTGTTTCATTGATACCTCATACACAAGAAAAAAATAATATTAGGAAGTAAAAAAAGTTGGGGACATTGTAAATATTGAAACTGACTTAGTTGGAAAATATATAGAAAGATTTGTCCATTTTGACAAACTTGAAGAAAAAAAGAAAATAAAAAAAGTAAAAATTTCAAGAGAGTTTTTGCTTGAAAATGGTTTTTTTAGGAGGATAAAATGATTTACAAAATTGAGGATGTATTAGAAGATATTAAGAATGGTATTCCTCTAATAATAGTAGATGATGAAAATAGAGAAAATGAAGGAGATCTTTTTGTTGCAGCTGAAAAAAAGCAACTTATGAAAGCATTAATCTTATGGCAACATATGCAAGAGGTTTAACTTGTACACCAATGTCAAGTGAATATGCAGTTAGACTAAACTTAGATCCTATGACTGCAAGAAATACTGATGCTAAATGTACAGCTTTTACAGTATCAGTTGATGCAAAAAGAAGGAACTACAACAGGAATTTCAATAGCTGATAGACTTACAACAATTAAAAAAAATTAGCTGATATAAATTCTGTAGCTAGTGATTTCACAAGACCTGGACACATATTCCCATTAATAGCAAAAGATAATGGAGTTCTTGAAAGAGAAGGACATACTGAAGCAACAGTTGATTTATGTAAAATATGTGGACTTGCACCTGTATCTGTAATCTGTGAAATTTTAAAAGATGATGGTACTATGGCAAGAGTTCCTGACTTTAGAAATTTTTTTGCTAAGAAACATAATTTAAAAATTATTACAATAGCTGATTTAATTAAAATACAGAAAAAAAAACTGAACAACTTATGAAAATTGATGTTGTTGCTAATATGCCAACTGATAGTGGTACATTTAAAAATTGTAGGTTTTGATAATCCTATTGATGGAAAAGAACATATTGCCCTTGTCAAAGGAGATGTTGCTGGTAAAGGAAAATGTTACTGTTAGAATACACTCTGAATGTTTTACAGGAGATATTTTAGGTTCTTTAAGATGTGATTGTGGTTCTCAATTAAAAACTGCAATGAGAAGAATTGATAAACTTGGAGAAGGAATTATTCTTTATCTAAGACAAGAAGGAAGAGGTATAGGACTTTTAAATAAATTAAGAGCATATAATCTTCAAGAAGAAGGAATGGATACACTAGATGCAAACTTACATCTTGGATTTGGTGCAGATATGAGAGACTATGCTGTTGCTGCACAAATGTTAAAAAGCACTAGGAGTTAAATCTATAAAACTTTTTAACAAATAATCCATTAAAAAAATCAATGGACTTGAAGAATATGGAATGCCTGTTGTTGAAAGAGAAGAAATTGAAATAGAAGCTAATAAGATTAATAAAATATACTTAAAAACTAAAAAAAGAAAGAATGGGACATCTTTTTAAAAAAATAAAATAAAATATACTAAAAATTACCTCAAAAATACTAGAAAGAGGCTTTTTGCAAAATAATAAAAAGTAAAAAAATAGTTCGTTACTGAGTAAATTTTCCATTCGTAACTCACTTATTTTTTTACTTTTTGAATTAAAATTATATTATGCAACAGCCTCTTTTTGCATTTTATTCTTCTTTAACTACACCTGCTATAAAGCTACATTCTATTCTATTTTTTTAAATGAGTGTCTATTCTTAAAAGAAAACAGTATATCTTCTATTTCTTTACTACTTTCATCTCTTAATGCCTCTATAATTACTTGTGATTCTGCTAAGCCAACATCTTCTAAAGTGTTTAAAATGAATAAGAATCTTTTTTTGAATCTTTTTAAAGTTTTTATTATAGAAAGGATAATTTATGTTTTTTTATAATATCTTCTTTTGAAATAGTTTTTATTTATATTTAAACTTCCAAATACACTTATTCCAGAATTTTTTAGCATATATTTAACATCTTCAACATCAAGATTTATATAGCATCTTTCAAAGATTATATTGTAAATCATCTTTATAAGTTCTAAAAACAAATTTTCTATATCATCTTTTTTTATTTATTGGAAAAAAATAGTATTAATAGATTTTTTTCTAAAAACTTCCTTATTTTCTATAGCAAGTTTTTTTCTTCTAAAAACAGTTACAGTGATAATTTCTTTTTCTTTTTAAAGCCTTTTCCTACTTCTAATAATTTTTTTCTAAATTTTTCAGCATTAGTTCTTAGAAATACAATATCTCTTTTTAGAAAAAAATCAGTGTTTAAATTATCTATACTTTCATCTAAGGCTAATTTTAGAAATTCAATATTTTCATTATCTTTAAAAATAATTTTTTTAAGTATAGAGATGCTATAATCACCAATAGTTATAACTTTTTAATTTTTTTCTTGCATATACGACCTCTCTAAAAAAATCTTTTATTATATTCCAAATATCTTTGGTTATTTCTTAATTTCATTTTTTTCATTATATCTTTTTCTACTAATTCTAAGGCTGAATCAGAAAAATTTTTAAAATTAATTTCTTGACTACGACTATTTTTTTATATGAAACCATACTCCATATTGGTTGTTATTCAATCCTTTCAAAAGTTTTTAAATTATTGAATTTTTTTCACTATATTTATTAAAAAAATTTGAATCAATCTTTTCCATATCCTCAAGTTTAATTGGGGTATATCCTTTATCATCAGTATATTGAGAAATTTGAAAACTTCCTCTTATATCATTTGTAACTTCAATTGAAAAAAACTAAATAATAATCTAAATTATTATCTTTATTTTTTTATTTTTATCTAATCTATAACAAGAACCTGCTACTCCCGTTCCATTAAAAAAAGTCGTATGTTCTACTATAACAAAAAAAGAATCTTCTTTCAATATTTCTTTATCTTTTAACTTCTTTTCTATATTTTTTTATCTATTCCTTCTATAAAATCAACTATTATACTTTTGAATTTTTTTCCTTAAATCTATCATTTAAAAAAATTTTTGTTGTTTTCATTTCTTCGAATGTATTTAATATTTCCATATTTGCCTCCTCAATTTCTATTAAATTTTTTTAATTGCTCCTATATACTGTAAAAATAAATGAATATTTATATTTTTTTCCTTTTTTTAGATAATTTAAACTTTCTTCTAGCCAAGGTAATATATTATCTTCAAAACTAATACATTTTACTTCTGAATTTATACTTACTTCACTAGGTTCATGTCCATCAAGTGTTAAATAAAATATCTTATAATCTTTTTCCCCTACTTTTTACAATAATTTTTCATATCTTTCTATTTGTCTATCTCCATCACTAGCATAAATTTTCATTTCGATTGCTATACATAAACTTTTACTTTCGATAACAAAGTCAATTCTTCCATTTTTTTATCACATGCTCTCTAGATATAGAAATTTTTTTCTTTTTAAAAATTCTTTTTATTTTTAGTTTTTAGAAAAATCCTAAAACTTTTTTCTAAAAAAATGAAGAAAAAGGTTTCTTTTTCATTTGTTTCCCATTTACAATCCAGTAGAAATTCTAAAAATTTTTTTGCATGAGCTGAAGCTTCTTTTGTGTCCATTTCTATTATGTTTAATATATTTAATCTTGGACTGTCTTTTTAATAAATATTCTTTTTCAAATGGTTTAGCAATCTTTAATAATTTTTTTGAGCCTTTTTTTATATCTTTTTCATCAAATTCTATATTTTTCTCCCATATATTTCCTCCCTAAATTTTTATTTTTTTATTTAAAATTAATAGTATTTCAAAAATATAACTCTCAATTTTATCAACCCCTCTATATTTTTATTATGTATATTATATAAAATTATAGCGACATATAATGTCATATTTTAAAAAAATTTTTTTAAATTTTAGTTTACGTTAATATATTATACTATATTATTATTTTTTTGTTAAATATTTTTCACATGAATTTTTAACTAAATAATAGTATGAACTATTTCAATTTTTAAGTATTTTTTTAGGAAGAAATCTTTTTACTTTGATACATTTATTTCTTAAAAAAATAGGAAAAAGTAGAGTCTTTTATTTGATTTTTATTCAAGAAAATAGCTATAATATTATAAGGAGAATTTTTAGTTTCTAATTTTTAGATATTTACATTGAACAACAAATTCAATATATAAGGGAGATAAGATGGTAAGAAAATTAAAAACTTGAAAAATTATTTAAACACAGAAAAAAATCTAATGATTTTTTTAGAAATGGCATATAATGCTGAAACACAAACTAAGGCAAAAAGTTATTTAAAAAAAGGCTTTAGAACTTGATCCAGATAATTTAGATGCTGAATTAGCTCTAGCAGATATTAGTTCAAAATCACAATTAGACTTTCTTAAAAAAACAGAAGATATTATTGCTCATGGTAACAAATTAATGGAAGAACAAGGGTATTTTTGAAAAAGGACTGTATAGGTGATTTTTTTGGTTAATTTTTGAAACTCGTCCTTATATGAGAGTGAGATATCGTTATTTAATGTTACTTTTTAGAATGTAAAATGTTAAAAAAAAGCTATACATGAATGTGAGGAAATGCTTAAATTATGTGAAAATGATAACTTGGGTGTAAGATATATTTTAATACATCTTTATACTTTTTGGGAAGACGAAAAAGTCCATTTTAAATTTATGTAAAAAAACTTAAAAATGTTAAAGACTACTCAATTGTTATTTCCTCTTTCTGTTCTTTATTATAAATTATTAGATTTTTAAAAAGGCTGAAAAAAATATTTGTTAGAATTAGCTGAAACTAATAGATACACTAAAGAATTTTTTTAAAGCATTTCTTGAAGAAAGAATAGATGAATTTGAATTAGAAGATTATGGTTATAGACCTTTTACAATAGATGAATTAATCGTAACCTTTATGGAAAAATTTATATCTGTATTGCAATCTTATAGAATATTTCTCATGGGGATATGATATTTTTAAAGAAAAAAAGATAAAAATAATAAAAAAATAAGAAGCTGTTGCAAATTAATAAGGTTTTTGCTTGTTAAATTGTAATAGCTTTTTTTCTAGGAACTATATTTCTATACTAAATTTTTTTAAATTTAAGTTCAATATATTTTCTTAAAATTATTGAAAAATATAAATAAAAAAATTATTTTTTTAGGTTCGTATATATCAACTCCAATTTTTATTTGTTAAATTGCTTTTTATTTTTTTGTAAATTGATAGAATAAGTCAAGAAAAGAAATAAATCAATTTTTTTAAAAAGAAAGTGGAGGAGAAACAAATGATATATAATAACTTACTAGATTTAATTGGGAATACACCTGTTGTAAAGGTTGATTTTTAAAGATGAAAATATTGCAGATGTATATGTAAAACTTGAAAAAAATTCAATTTAAGTGGAAGTGTTAAAGATAGAGCAGCTTTTAGGAATGATAGAAGCTGCAGAAAGAGATGGTTTATTAAAAGAAGGTAGTGTTATAATAGAACCTACATCAGGAAATACAGGAATAGCACTTTCGTTAATTGGAAGATTAAAAAGGATACAAAGTTGTAATCGTTATGCCTGATACTATGAGTATAGAAAGAAGATCAACTTTAAAAAGCATATGGAGCAGAACTTATCTTAACAGATGGAAGTAAAGGAATAGGAGAAGCAATTGCAGTTGCAGAAAAATTAGTTGCAGAAAATCCAAATTACTTTATGCCACAACAATTTAATAATAAAGCTAATCCAGAAAAACATTATGAAACAACAGGAAAAGAAATTTTAGATGACTTTAAAGTTGTGGATGCTTTTTGTTGCAGGTGTTGGAACTGGAGGAACTTTAGTAGGAATAGGAAAGAGATTAAAAGAAAGATCAAAAGATACAAAAGTAATTGGAGTTGAACCTAGTACATCAGCTGTTCTTTCAGGAGAAGCACCTGGAAAACACTCTATACAAGGTATAGGAACAGGATTTGTTCCAGAAAAACTATGATGCTACTGTTGTAGATGAAGTTATAAAAAAATATCTTCAGAAGAAGCGTTAGAATACGCTAAAAAAGCTTCTCATGATTTCGGATTATTTGTAGGAATTTCATCAGGAGCAAACATTGCTGCAGCTTATCAAGTTGCAAAGAAATTAGGAAAAAGGTAAAAACAGTTGTTACAATAGCTCCAGATGGAGGAGAAAAATATCTATCTATCGAAGCATTTTTTTAACAAAAATAAAAAGATAAAAACTATAGTTAAGAGGAGTAAAGAAAAGTGAATATTTTTTTAAATGGTTAAAAGATGAATTTTTTTAAATATACAACAAAAGGATCCAGCAGTAAAAAGCAAATTAGAAATAATATTATATGCTTCTTTTTCATGCTGTGTTATACCATAAATTAGCTCACTTTCTTTATAAATGCAAGTTATATTTCTTAGCTAGACTTATATCACAGATAGCAAGATTTTTAACAGGAATTGAAATACATCCAGGGGCAACATTGGGAAGAAGAGTATTCTTTGATCATGGAATGGGAATAGTGATAGGTGAAACAGCTATCGTAGGAGATGACTGTGTAATATTTCATGGAGTTACTTTTAGGTGGACTTAGTTCAAAAAGACCTAATCAAACAAATAGTAGTAAAAAGACACCCTACTATAAAAAAATAATGTTATGCTTGGAGCAGGAGCAAAACTTTTAGGAGATATAACTATAGGTGAAAATGTAAAAAGTTGGAGCTAATGCAGTTGTTTTTAACAGATGTACCTGATAATGCTATAGCAGTAGGAATTCCTGCTAGAATTATTGTTAAAGAGTAGTTCCTTAATCATAATAATTATATAGAAAAAAAGCTGTTATTTTTTTATTAACAGCTTTTTTTGCATAGAATTTAGATTTTTTTATATCGTCATAATTTCCACTTTCAAATTTCTTTTACTACATAAGAGCAAACAGGATGAACTTTCAAAATTATTTTTTTCTAGCATAGTCTACAGCAACGTCTAAAAAGCTTTCCAGCTATACCTTGACCTTTTTAATTTATCTGAAACAACTGTATGATCAAAAATTAAAAGTATTTCCATTTCTTTTTATATTCAAGTCTTGCTAAGATTTCTTTATTATCATCATATATATAGAAACCATTTCCTTCATAGTGAACTATATCATTCATTTTTTTATACCTCCTAAAAAAATATTTTTTTGTTAAGATAATTATAACAGAAAAAGTCAAAACTGAGAAATATTTTTATAATTTTTTTTAAATTAAATTTTTTTATTGAAAAGTAAAAAGAAAAAAATATAAAAAAATAGAAAAAAATAAAAAAAATTTAAAAATTTTTTTGTTGACAAAGTTTATTTTTAAATGTTATTATAACTGATGTCAATGAGACAAGGACATTAGCAACAGAATAGAGAAAAAGACAAAAAAAGCAACCATAAATTTTGGTGTTAAATAAAAATAGCAAAAAAATGAGCTATTAAAAAGATTGAACGAAGAGTTTGATCCTGGCTCAGGATGAACGCTGACAGAATGCTTAACACATGCAAGTCTACTTGAACTTCGGTTTGGGTGGCGGACGGGTGAGTAACGCGTAAAGAACTTGCCTCACAGTTAGGGACAACATTTGGAAACGAATGCTAATACCTGATATTATGATTTTAGGGCATCCTAAGATTATGAAAGTTATATACGCTGTGAGAGAGCTTTGCGTCCCATTAGCTAGTTGGAGAGGTAACGGCTCACCAAGGCGATGATGGGTAGCCAGCCTGAGAGGGTGAACAGTCCACAAGGGGACTGAGACACTGCCCTTACTCCTACGGGAGGCAGCAGTGGGGAATATTGGACAATGGACCAAAAAGTCTGATCCAGCAATTCTGTGTGCACGATGACGTTTTTTTCGGAATGTAAAAGTGCTTTCAGTTGGGAAGAAAAAAATGACGGTACCAACAGAAGAAGTGACGGCTAAATACGTGCCAGCAGCCGCGGTAATACGTATGTCACAAGCGTTATCCGGATTTATTGGGCGTAAAGCGCGTCTAGGTGGTTATGTAAGTCTGATGTGAAAATGCAGGGACTCAACTCTGTATTGCGTTGGAAACTGCATGACTAGAGTACTGGAGAGGTAAGCGGAACTACAAGTGTAGAGGTGAAATTCGTAGATATTTGTAGGAATGCCGATGGGGAAGCCAGCTTACTGGACAGATACTGACGCTAAAGCGCGAAAGCGTGGGTAGCAAACAGGATTAGATACCCTGGTAGTCCACGCCGTAAACGATGATTACTAGGTGTTGGGGGTCGAACCTCAGCGCCCAAGCTAACGCGATAAGTAATCCGCCTGGGGAGTACGTACGCAAGTATGAAACTCAAAGGAATTGACGGGGACCCGCACAAGCGGTGGAGCATGTGGTTTAATTCGACGCAACGCGAGGAACCTTACCAGCGTTTGACATCTTAGGAATGAGACAGAGATGTTTCAGTGTCACTTCGGTGAAACCTAAAGACAGGTGGTGCATGGCTGTCGTCAGCTCGTGTCGTGAGATGTTGGGTTAAGTCCCGCAACGAGCGCAACCCCTTTCGTATGTTACCATCATTAAGTTGGGGACTCATGCGATACTGCCTACGATGAGTAGGAGGAAGGTGGGGATGACGTCAAGTCATCATGCCCCTTATACGCTGGGCTACACACGTGCTACAATGGGTAGTACAGAGAGTCGCAAAGCCGTGAGGTGGAGCTAATCTCAGAAAACTATTCTTAGTTCGGATTGTACTCTGCAACTCGAGTACATGAAGTTGGAATCGCTAGTAATCGCGAATCAGCAATGTCGCGGTGAATACGTTCTCGGGTCTTGTACACACCGCCCGTCACACCACGAGAGTTGGTTGCACCTGAAGTAGCAGGCCTAACCGTAAGGAGGGATGCTCCGAGGGTGTGATTAGCGATTGGGGTGAAGTCGTAACAAGGTATCCGTACGGGAACGTGCGGATGGATCACCTCCTTTCTAAGGAGTATATGTCTTTCTCTATTCTATTGGTAATGTTCTTAGAACATTGCACTGAACATTGGAAACTATATAGTAGAACAAACAAGAAAAAAATTAACTCTAACAATTTCTTAGAGTTAGCTGTCAAAAAAAATAGGTTAAAATAATTAAGGGCACACAAAGGATGCCTAGGTAGTAAGAGCCGATGAAGGACGTGGTAAGCTGCGATAAGCCTAGATAAGTTGCAATCGAACGTAAGAGTCTAGGATTTCCGAATGGAGCAATCTATTAAGATGGAGTCTTAATACGAAAGAGGGAACCGCGTGAACTGAAACATCTAAGTAACGCGAGGAAAAGAAAGTAAAAACGATACCCAAAGTAGCGGCGAGCGAAATGGGTCAAGCCTAAACCTTAAATATGTCAAGGATACAGCCGTTGTATTTAGGGGGTTGAGGGACAGAGTAGTGAAGAACTGTAAGATATTCAATATAGTGTATTGATGAATTGGAATTGTCTGGAAAGGCAAACCGTAGAAGGTGAAAGTCCTGTACAAGTAAATCCTTACACATATAACTCTGCTCCCAAGTAACATGGAACACGAGGAATTCTGTGTGAATCTGTGAGGACCATATCTCATAAGGCTAAATACTCTTACTAACCGATAGCGCATAGTACCGTGAGGGAAAGGTGAAAAGAACCCCTGGAGGGGAGTGAAATAGAACCTGAAATTGTGTGCTTACAAGCGGTCAGAGCCAGCAATGGTGATGGCGTGCCTTTTGGAGAATGATCCTGCGAGTTACGTTAAACGGCGAGGTTAAGTATAACGGAGCCGAAGGGAAACCAAGTCTTAATAGGGCGATTTAGTCGTTTGGCGTAGACGCGAAACCTGGTGATCTAAACCTGTCCAGGATGAAGCTGTGGTAAGACACAGTGGAGGTCCTAACCCACCGCCGTTGAAAAGTTGGGGGATGAGGTAGGTTTAGGGGTGAAAAAGCCAATCGAACCAGGAGATAGCTCGTTCTCTCCGAAATGCATCTAGGTGCAGCCTTGAGTGTTCAATTATGGGGGTAGAGCACTGAATGATCTAGGGGGCGTATTGCTTACTGAAATCAATCAAACTCCGAATACCATAATTTAGAGCTCAGGAGTGAGACTATGGGAGTTAACTTCCATTGTCGAAAGGGAAACAACCCAGACCACCAGCTAAGATCCCTAATTATAACTAAGTGGGAAAGGAGGTGGAGATTCACAAACAACTAGGAGGTTGGCTTAGAAGCAGCCATACCTTTAAAGAGTGCGTAATAGCTCACTAGTCGAGAGTCTCTGCGCCGACAATGTAACGGGGCTAAGTTATAAACCGAAGCTGTGGAATCCGTAAGGATTGGTAGGAGAGCGTTCTGTAGGCTAGTTGAAGGAGAAGGGTAACCGACTCTGGAGGTATCAGAAGTGAGAATGCAGGAATAAGTAGCGAGAAAGGGGGCGAGAATCCCCCTCGCCGGAAGACCAAGGTTTTCAGGGTAAAGCTTGTCTTCCCTGAGTAAGCCGGGACCTAAGCCCAGGCTATAATGCGTAGGCGAATGGAAAACAGATTAATATTTCTGTGCCAGTCATATATTGTGATGGAGGGACGCAGAAGGGTATGTGCGGACGAACGGAAGTGTCCGTAGAAGTATGTAGGATGACTTGATAGGTAAATCCATTGAGTTATATCTGAGGTATGATATACAGTCGTAAGATGAATGTGCAAATCCCACGCTGCCAAGAAAAGCTTCTAACGTTAATATTTGACTGCCCGTACTGCAAACCGACACAGGTGGTCAGGATGAGAAATCTAAGGCGGACAGGCTAACTCTCGTTAAGGAACTCTGCAAAAATAACCTCGTAACTTCGGGAGAAGAGGAGCCCTTGGGTGTTAGTATCCACGCGATACAAAGCGCTCGAGGGTCGCAGTGAAGAGGCTCAAGCAACTGTTTAACAAAAACACAGGTCTATGCTAAGCTGGAAGGCGATGTATATGGGCTGACACCTGCCCAGTGCTGGAAGGTTAAGAGGAGGAGTGAGAGCTCCGAATTGAAGCCCCAGTGAACGGCTACGTAACTATAACGATCCCTAAGGTAGCGAAATTCCTTGTCGGGTAAGTTCCGACCCTGCACGAATGGTGTAATGATTTGAGCGCTGTCTTGACGGGAGTACTGGTGAAATTGTATTACCGGTGAAGATACCGGTTACCTACAGTAGGACGGAAAGACCCCATGGAGCTTTACTGTAGCTTGGTATTGGGTTTTGGCATTGCATGTATAGGATAGTTGGGAGACTGTGATGATATGGCGCTAGCTGTATCGGAGTCATCGGTGGAATACCAACCATTCAATGCTGAAATTCTAATCTGTGGTTTGTAGCCACGGAGACAGTGCTAGGTGGGCAGTTTGACTGGGGCGGTCGCCTCCGAAAAGAGTAACGGAGGCGTTCAAAGGTTCTCTCAGGTTGGATGGAAATCAACCATAGAGTGCAATGGCATAAGAGAGCTTGACTGCAAGACTGACGGGTCGAGCAGATGCGAAAGCAGGACATAGTGATCCGGCGATTCCGAATGGAAGGGTCGTCGCTCAACGGATAAAAGCTACCCTGGGGATAACAGGCTGATCCTACCCGAGAGTCCATATCGACGGTAGGGTTTGGCACCTCGATGTCGGCTCATCGCATCCTGGGGCTGGAGAAGGTCCCAAGGGTTGGGCTGTTCGCCCATTAAAGCGGTACGTGAGCTGGGTTCAGAACGTCGTGAGACAGTTCGGTCCCTATCCACTGTAGGCGTTAGAATATTGAGAAGACCTGTCCTTAGTACGAGAGGACCGGGATGGACAAACCTCTGATGTACCAGTTGTCACGCCAGTGGCACAGCTGGGTAGTCACGTTTGGAATAGATAACCGCTGAAAGCATCTAAGCGGGAAACTAACTTCAAGATAAGTATTCTTTAAGATACCTTCGAGCCTAGGAGGTTGATAGGTTGGGGGTGTAAGTGCAGCAATGCATTTAGCTGACCAATACTAATTATCGAAGTTTTTAATCTAAGTTTGTTTTTTTACTATATAGTTTCAAGTGTTCAGACTTGCGCATAACAAGATTATGTGATACAATATATATGCTTGGTGAGTATAGCTATGGGGGTACACCTAGTTACATTCCGAACCTAGAAGTTAAGCCCATATACGCTGATGGTACTTGGCTGGAAGCAGTCTGGGAGAGTATGGATTTGCTAAGCTAACATTAAGAGAGAAGCAAATGTTTTCTCTCTTTTTATTCATTTAAAATTTGTTTTTGAATTTTCTGTAAAAAAATGGTAAAATAAACTATTAATTAAAAAAAATAAATAAGAGGTGCTATATGATTTATTATATTTATCATAGTGGATTTGTGCTGGAGTTAGAAAAAAAGTATTTTTAATATTTGATTTTTTTATAGAATTCCAACTGATAAGAAAAAAATGAAGAAGAAAGTTTTATAAGTAAATTTATAAAAAAAGAAATGATAAAAAAAGTTTATGTATTTTTCTTCACATAGTCATAGTGATCATTTTTAATAAAGAAATATTAAAATGGTTAAACTTAAATGAAAATATTAAATATATTTTTAAGTGATGATATAAAAAAATACATAAACATAAAAAAACTTTTACTTTTACAAAGGAGGGAGATAGCTTTGAACTAGATAATTTAAAGATAAGTACTTTTTGGTTCAACAGATTTAGGTTCTTCTTTTTATGTTAATGTTGAAGATAAAAAAATATTTTCCACTCTGGAGATTTACATCTATGGCATTGGGAAGATGACACTCCTGAAGAAGAAAAAAACGATGTATGATGCCTATATGTTAGAGTTAGAGAAAATAAAAAAATTAGCTAGAATAGATATAGCCTTTGTGCCTGTAGACCCAAGATTAGGAGTTAATACACTAGAAGGGGTAGAATTATTCTATAAAGTTTTAAAGCCGAAATTAATAGTTCCTATGCATTTTTCTGATGACTATAGTCAAATGAAAAACTTTATAGAGAATTTTTAAAAAAATATTAAAGATGTCGAAGTTATAGAAATAGATGAGAGTATGAAAAAAATATTGGAGTGATTATGGTAGATGTTAGTTTTTTATATGCTAGTTGAAGAAGAGGGAAGCTTCTCACTAGCCCTGTATGATTCTGAAAAAGAATGTGATTGGTAATTACTCTAATTTAAGACAGAATGTAGTAAACGATTATATAGAAAAATTTAGAGAATGAAAGAGAATTTTTTTCATCAGTTGGGATGAAAAGAAAAGTGAATATTTAAGTATAGATAGTACTTTATTAAAATATCTTTTTAGAACATGGAAATTTTGTAAATAGTGATTTTTGAAAAAAAATAGAAAAAAAGTGAATTAACGAATATATCTCTTTTAATAAGAGAAAATTCTGAAATAGAGGATAAGCTAGATATTTTTTTATTGAAATAAATGATAATCTTTTTATCTAAGAAAAATATAATAGATAACTATATTTATTCACAAGGAGTATTTTATGAGGTTAAAGGCTTTAGGTGAATTTACTCTTGATGAACTATTCCAAAAAAATAGATAAATATGAGCTTGAAACTTACTGTTCTTTAATCTTAAAAAAATTATAGCAATGTAGAATTAAAAATATGAAGATTATGAAACTATAAATGCTGAAGAAAAAGCTTGCTATTCCACAGATAATAATAGAAAAAGATTTCTTTTCGATAACAGTCTTTATTTAAAGATTAATTCTATTATTTCTACAATGGACTATGATTTTTTTAAGAAAAAAATAATTTAGAAAAACATTGTTACTGTAAATGAAGTTGAGAAGAAGCTGGAAATATCTAAGATTAACTTAGAAAATTTAAGTTCTGATATGTTGGAGATAGTGAAAAGTTTTTAGTTAAGCTTCAAAAAGAATACAGGTTTAAAATCTTCATACTATATAGATAATGAAAAACTTTATTATCTTAAATGAAGAAATAGCGAAGGAGTTTGTAAAGAAAGAGTTACTTCAACTAGCTAATAAATACAGTATCATAGGTACTGATAAGTTAAGAAAATATAATATAAAGGCTGTTAAACCTAGATTAAGTGGAAAATTTAGTTATCATCTTAACTATCTTGAAGGAGAAGTTGACATTGAAATTGAAGGCGAAAAAAATTCTCTATACAAGAGCTTTTTAAATAAGTATAGAAAAGATGAATATATAGTTTTTAAGTGATGGAACAAATGCTTTGATAAACAGAGAGTATATAGAGAAGTTGCAAAAGAATATTCAAAGATGAGGATGAAAAATAAGGTAAAAATTTCTTTCTTTGATATGCCTATAGTTCAAGATATACTTGATGAGAAAAACTTTTGATAATGAATTTGCAGGAAATAAAGATTTCTTTGAGGGAATAAATAAAATCAATGAAAATGACATAGTTTTTCCCTAAATTAAATGCAACTCTTAGAGATTATCAAAAAAATATGGGTACAAATGGCTAAAGTATCTAACAGATAATAGATTAGGAGCTTGTTTAGCTGATGATATGGGGCTGGGAAAGACTTTACAAGCCATAGCTTTTAATTTCTAAAAACTCATGAAGAGAAGAAGAAAAAGATCTATGGTTATAATGCCTAAGAGCTTAATATTTAACTGGGAAAGTGAAATTAAAAAGTTTGCACCAAACTTAAAAAAATAGCTGTGTATTATGGTATAAATAGAGAACTTTCTATATTGAAGAAAGCAGATGTTGTATTGACAACCTATGGGACTATAAGGAATGATATTGAAAAATCTTTTAAAAAGAAAAAAATTTGATTTACTTGTATTAGATGAATCTCAAAATATAAAGAATATCAATTCACAAACTACAAAAGCAGTATTACTATTAAATGCTGAAAAAAAGAGTGGCTTTTAAGTGGTACACCTGTTGAAAAATAATTTATTGGAGCTATATTCTTTATTTAGATTTTTTAAATCCTGAGATGTTTGGAACAGTACAAAGTTTTTACTAATAACTATATAATACCTATACAAAAAAATACTCAGATACTTCAACTATAGAAGAATTGAGAAAGAAGATTTATCCTTTCTTATTGAGAAGAGTAAAAAAAGAAGTTTTAGCAGATTTACCAGATAAAATAGAAAAAAACTAGTATATGTTGATATGAATGATGAACATAGAAAATACTATGAAGAAAAAAAGAAAAATATTATTATTCTCTTTTAGAAAACAACACTTCAAGTCAAGGGACTTTCGATAAGTTTTTTTGTACTTCAGGCAATAAATGAACTAAGACATATAGTGAGTTCACCTGAATTAGATAATAACAAAAATAATTTCAAGTAAGAAGGAAGTTCTGATAGAGAATGTTATTGAAGCTATTGAGAATGATCATAAGGTATTAATTTTTCGTAAACTATTTATCTTCAATAGAAAGTATATGTAATTCATTAAAAGAAAATAAGATTAAATTTTTAAAAAAATGACTGGACAAACTAAAAGATAGACAAAGTCTAGTTGATAAGTTTCAAAGTGATAATAGATATAAAGTTTTTGTTATGACCCCTAAAAAAACAGGGGGAGTAGGTTTTAAATTTAGTATCAGCTGATACAATCTTCATCTATGACCCTTGGTGGAATAAAAACAGTTGAAAAATCAAGCTATAGACAGAGCATATAGATTAGGACAGGATAAAACTGTATTTGCCTATAAAATGATTATGAGAAATACAATAGAAGAAAAAAATACTAAAATTACAAGAAATCAAAGATAAACTATTGGACGATTTAATCTCTGAAGATAATTTATCAACAAAAAAACCTTTCTAAAAATGATATAGAATTCATTTTAGGAAATTAGGAGAGCATAAAATGATGAATGAACTTGAACATATATTGAGCAAGAGATATAAGCAAGAAGCATTATTTGGACTTTTTCAGAGATATTTTTGTGGATTGGATAGCAGATGCTTATATAGCTAAAAGATATGAATATATTTGAGATTTCAGCAATCAATGAAAAAGACAGATAAAGAAGTATTAGTTAAATTTTTTTAGCTGAATTTTTATGGGAATGAAGAAATTTTTTTAAGAAGATTTTTTGAAACTTTACCAGAAGAAGTAAAAAGAAATTTTTTTAAAGTAGTTGTTTGGGAAGAAAAAAATTTCCTATAAAAAAAAGAAGACTTAAAAAAAGTATCTTGAAAGCTATGTAGATAAGTTTGAGAAAGAAGCCTATGCACCAAAGGGAAGAATATTTATTTTTTTGACTTAGATGAGTTTGATAAAGATATGAATACCTCTTTTTCTATGAAAGATGATATAGCTAGATTTATCAGAAACTATATAGACACTAAACCAAAAGATTATTACTTACATAAAGCAGAAGAAGAAAATATAGTTTTTTTAAATTATATAAAGATAACAATGAAAAATGAATTTATTAATAATATGAACTTTTTATTTAGATTTTTTTATAATTCAGAGAAAACCCTATTTCAAGCAGTGGAAAAAAATTTTTAAAAGATTTTTAAAAAGAACATGCAAAAAAACATTGTGGTATAACTGAATATTACAACGATGTAAAGGGACTTGAATTCTTAAAAACAGAGACTTTATGCTTAATATTGACTTTTATTAGAGAAAAAAATATAGAGTAAATACTTACTTTAATAATAAAAAAATATAAAAAAATATTTTTAAATGACTTTATGACAGCTGAAACTTTTGATAAGAGTGACAACTATATTTACACTAATCTATTTTTTTAAATTTCTTAAAAAGGAACTAGAAATATTTGGGAACATCCTGAAAAATATAAAGGAAGTTTTAAAAATCTTTAGTGGAACTTTTTAAAAAGAAATGCCAGAAAAATGAAGTTGTTAGTATAGATAATATCTTAAAAGGCTTTTTGTATATAGAGGAAAAAAATATAGAGCTTATAACATTTAAGGATGTAAAAGACTACATCTATATAAATGAAGCTAATGGAGAAAGAGCTAAAATTACAGACTACAGTCAATATAAAGACTATATAATAGAACCTTTTATTAAAAGTTATATATTCCTATTAGGAATATTTGGAGTTTTTGAAATTTTCTATGAAAAGCCATTTTTTTCAAAAAGGGACTTTACTTAAAGAATAACTATCTATCTAAATATGATGGTTTTAAAATATGTGAGATTAACAAATTTAGGTAGATTTATCTTTGGACATACAGAAAGATATGAATTACCTAAAATCAATGAAAAAGCTGAAATAGAGCTTGATGATAAAAAGACAATTTGTCACAATTGTAGGAGAAGCACCTGCAAGGATGATGTTCTTTGAAAAAAATAGGAACCAAGGTAAAAGACAATATGTTTAAATTGACTTATGATAGCTTTTATTAAAGGGTATAAAGACCTATGATGAGTTAATAGAAAGAATAGAAAAATTTAAAGAAAAATATAGACAATAAAAAAAGTTTACGCCGAATTGGGAAGATTTCTTTGAAAAATTTAGAAAAGAAATTTAATTCAGTAAAAATTGAAGATGACTATATAGTCTTAAAAATTAAAAAAATAATAAGGAATTAATTCAAACTGTTATTAGAGATAAAAAGATTTAAAAACCTTGGCTTTAAAAAGGAGAAGAATATCATTTACTTGTAAAAAGAGAAAATTTAAAAAGAGCTTATAAAGATTTTTTTCTGAATATGGATATTATATAGTTGAATAGGGGGAGCCTATGGAGAATAATTTTTGTTCATTTAAATTTACATACTGAATATAGCCTTTTAGAAGGTGTAAATAGCATAGATAGTTTTTTTAACAAGAGCAAAAGAATTAGGGTATGAACTCTTTGGCTGTGACAGACTATGCCAATATGTTCTGTGCTATTGAATTCTATGAAAAGGCTAAGAAGATGGGAATTAAACCAATTATTGGTTTAGAACTTCCACTTTATGAAAAAAAGAAGAGCAAAAATATTTTTTTACCTTGACTTTGCTTGCAAAAAGATTATGAAGGCTATAAAAAAATTTAGTAAAATTAGCCTCTGAACTATATAAGAAAAAAAGATAATGGAGAACTAAGAATAAGTAAAGGGATATTAAAAAGAATATAGCAAGGGCTTGATAGCACTTTTCTTCTTCTATGAAGGGAGAAATAGGAAAGGCTATTTTAATGAATTTCCCTAGTGAGAAACTAGATAAAATAGTTGATGAATATATAGAAAATATTTTCAAAAGAGAATTTCTATTTAGAGATACAAGCTAATGAACTTCCTGAGACAAAAAAATAATCAATGATAAATTCTATGAGATAGCAAAAGCTAAAAAAATATAGAATTAGTGGCAACCAATAATGTTCATTATGTTGATAGAGACGGTTATGAGTTACAAGACATAGTGATTTGTATACAGTCAGGTTGGAAGCTTAAAAGATAAAAAAATAGAAAAAGAGCTGTCTCAAAAAGAATTGTATTTAAAAATCAAAAGAAGAAATGCAAAAGAAGCCTAGATGAAAGATTTCATAAAAGCTATAGAAAACACAAACTATATAGCAAGTTTATGTAATTTAGAAATAGAATTTGGAAATTTACAGTTCCCATATTACGAAGTTCCTAATCAATATTTAGGAATGGATGAATATTTAAAAATCTATATGTTACGAAAACATCAAAAAAATATATAAAGAAAATCTAACTAAAGATATCTTAGAAAGGCTTGAATATGAACTCTCAGTTATTATAAAAAAATGGGATATTCAGGATACTTTATAGTAGTTTGGGACTTTATAGCCTATGCTAAGAGAAATGGCATACCTGTTGGACCAGGAAGAGGTTCAGCAGCTGGAAGTTTAGTTGCCTACTGTCTAGGAATAACTATGATAGATCCTATAAGGTATAACTTACTTTTTTGAAAGATTTTTTAAATCCTGAAAGAATATCTATGCCCTGATATTGATATAGACATCTGTCGTGAGAGACGTGATGAACTTATAGACTATGTTGTGCATAAATATGGAAGGGAAAGAGTTGCCCATATCATAACCTTTGGTAGAATGAAAAGCAAGGGCAGCAATAAGAGATATAGGTAGAGTTTTTAGATATTGATTTGAAAAAAATAGATAGGTTGAGTAAATTAGTTTCTTCTTTTCAAACTTTAGAAAAAAACTTTAAAAGAAAATCTAGAAGTTGCAAAAACTTTATACAACAGATATTGAATTGCAAAAGGTGATAGATCTATCAATAAGAATTGAAAATAAGATAAGACATGTATCTACCCATGCAGCTGGTATCCTTATAACTAAAGAAGACTTAGATAGAACAGTTCCTATTTACTTAGATGAAAAAAAGAAGGAGTTATAGCAACTCAATATCAAATGAAAGAGCTTGAAGATCTGGGGCTTTTTAAAAAAATAGATTTCTAGGTTTTAAAAATCTTTCAAATATACAAAGAACTATAGACTATATTAAAAAAATATAAAAAAATATAGATATAGAGCTATATAAAATTCCACTTGATGATAAAAAAGGTTTTTGAAATGTTATCACAAGGAGATTCAACAGGAGTTTTTTCAGTTAGAGTCAACAGGAATTAGAAAAAAATAATGAAGAGATTAAAACCAAATAAACTAGAGGATATAGTCGCACTATTGGCTCTGTATAGACCAGGACCTTTGCAATCAGGAATGGTTGATGACTTTTATCAATAGAAAAAAATGGTAAAGAGAAAATAGAATATCCACATAAGAATTTGGAAATAATTTTAAAAGAAACTTATGGAGTAATTCTCTATCAAGAACAGGTTATGAAAATAGCAAGTTATATGGCAAACTATAGTCTTGGTGAAGCAGATTTATTAAGACGGGCTATGGGGAAAAAAAGAACTTTACCATAATGAGAGAAAATAGAGAGAAGTTTATTCAGAGGGCAGTTGAGAATAATTATACTGAAGAGAAAGCTGACGAAATATTTGAATTAATAGATAAGTTTGCAGGTTATGGTTTCAATAAATCTCACTCTGTAGCCTATGCTATGATTTCATATTGGACAGCTTACTTAAAGGCACATTATCCTGCTTTTCTATTTTGCTGCTATTATGACTTCAGAAATATCTGAAACAGGTGATGTTGCATATTACTTTAATGATGCAAAAGAGCATAGAATAAGTATATATCCGCCTAATGTAAATACTCCAAGTGCATATTTTTGAAATAAAAAAATGATGGAATAAGCTATTCTCTAGCTGCAATTAAAAATCTTGGTTTAAATCTAGCAAAAGAAAATAGTGGAAGATTATGAAAAACATGGTGCTTATACAAAATTAGATGAATTTGTACTTAGAAACAAAAAAATGGAATGAATAAAAAGAGCTCTAGAAGCTTTAATTTTATCAGGAGCTTTAGATGAGTTAGAAGGTAATAGAAAGGAAAAAAATTCCTATCAATAGATAAGGTACTTGACTTTTGTTTCAAAAGCTCCAAAAACAGATGAAATTCAACAGATGAATCTCTTTGGAGCAGCAAGTAAAACTATAGATAAATTTGTTTTAACCAATAGTGAAGACTTTAGTCTAGATGAAAAAGTTGACTAAGGAAAAAGAGTTTTTAGGTTTCTACTTTAAGTTCACATCCTTTGGATAAATACAGGGATATAGTTACAATTTTTTTCTATAAATAAGCTTTTCAGAAATAGATATGGAAGAAAACTAAAGTTTTAAAAACATTTTGGAACTATCATGGGTCTAAAAAAACTTTTAACTAAAAAAAGATGAACAGATGGCTTTTATTTTTCTATACTTTGTTATGATAGAGTGATATCTTGTATAGCTTTTCCTAAGACTTATGAAAAATTTTTAGAAGAAATAATAGAGAAAAAAACAGTCTATGTTGAAGGTAAAATACAGATAGATGAGTATAAAGGGTGAAAAACTACTAAACTACTTATAGAAAAAAATAATTTCTTTAGATAAGCTATATGACTACCCTGCTAAAAAAACTATTTGTTTTAATTGAAGAAGAGGATAGATATAAATATAGTAGACTTAGAGAATTAATTAATTCTAATAAAGGTAATACAGATTTTTATATTTGCTATAAAAAAATAAGAATGAAAAAGAATTCAAAAATACAGGTACAAAAGTAAAAACTTAATAGAGAATTTTTAGAGCAATTAGTTGAACTTATGGGAATAGAAAAAGATAAAAATTCAAATGTAAATCATAATAAAAAAAGCCTTTAATCCTAAGATTAAAAGGCTTTTATATTTTAATTAATCAGTTTAAGAGATTAGTACCATCCTCTAATTTTTCATAGCTTCAGCTATTCTCTTAATAGATTTCATGTAAGTAGCTTGTCTGAAAGAAATAGGTTGTCCTTTTTCATCAAATTCTTTCTTTAATGCCCATATAGGTTTGAATGCATCAACCATTGCTCTTTCTTCTTTTTCTTCAACTTCTTTTTTTCTGTCCAGTAGTATCCATAGATATTTTTGAACCCATTCGAAGTAAGATACTGTAACTCCTCCAGCATTTGTTAAAACGTCAGGAGTAACAACTATACCTTTTTTATAAAGAACTTCATCAGCTTCTGGAGTTATTGGTCCGTTTGCTCCTTCACAGATGATTCCAGCTTTTATTAATTCAGCTTCGTGGTTAGTGATAGCATTTTCTAATGCACATGGAGCTATAGCTTCAACATCTAGAGCCCAGAATTCGTCCATAGTTAATTCTTTTGCTCCAGGAACTTTAGTTAAGCTTCCAGCAGCTTTAGCAGCTTCTAATTCTTCAAAAGTAAATCCTTCAGCTTTATAAACAGCGAAAGCTCCTTTTCCTTTTTCAAATTCAGCAACAGCTACAACTTTTCCACCTAATTTCATAATATTTTTTTACAGAGTATTTTCCAACGTTTCCAAATCCTTGAACTGCAACTGTTGCACCTTTAAGATCTTTTCCTAATGCAGTGAAAGCTTCTCTCATAGTTACTGCAACACCGAATCCAGTTGCTTCGTTTCTTCCTTGAGATCCTCCATAAGATAATGGTTTACCTGTGAAAACTCCTATAGTTTGTTCACCAGTTAATTTATTATATTCGTCTTGCATCCAAGCCATGATTTGTCCATTTGTATTTACATCTGGAGCAGGAACGTCTACTTTTTCACCTAAGTATTTCCACATTCCTCTTACCCATCCTCTTGATAATTGTTCTAATTCTCTTTGAGATAATTCAGAAGGATCTACAGTAATTCCACCTTTACCTCCTCCATAAGGGATTCCAGTTACTTGACATTTGATACTCATCCATAAAGAAAGAGCTTTTACTTCATCAGAATTAACGTTTTGGTGGAATCTAATTCCTCCTTTAAAAGGTCCTACAGCGTCATTGTGAGCTGATCTATATCCTTTAAATGTTTTTATAGATCCATCGTCCATTCTTACAGGGATAGTAATTTCTATTATTCTTTGAGGTTCCTTTTAATAATTCATATACTGCTGGGATCCAATCCTAAAGCATCACATGCTTTTTTTAACTTGTTGTTGTCCGCTTGCTAGTGGGTTTAAAGTTTCTTTTACTCATTCTAAATTCCTCCTTAAAATATTAAAAATTGATAAATAAAACTGACAATTTTTTTGTTTCATTTATATTTTTATATTGTATCATATTTTTTTATATGTCAATATAAAAAATTTTTTTCTTATTTTAATACAAATTGAATTATAATAGAGATTTAGAATATAAATTATTTTTTTATATGTTATTTTTTTATTCATTAATTATATATATTAAATATGATTTTTTTATTTTATTTTTTTCGCTTAAATCTTTCATTCTATATATGTAAATATAAATTTCATAAATATTTACTCTTTTCTTTTTTATTTTTTATGTTATAATTAATTTAAGTACAAAAACAATTATGATATATTAATTTTTTTAAGGAGGCTGTTTAATGAAAGTTTTATTTTTATGGTGTAAGAGAAGTTGAAGTACCTTTATTTCATGAACAAAATAAGAAATTTGGATTTGATTTAGAATTAATTCCTGATTATCTTAACAGTAAAGAAACTGCTGAAAAAAAGCAAAAAGGATTTGAATGTGTTGTTCTACGTGGAAACTGTTTTTGCTACAAAAAGAAGTATTAGATATGTATAAAGAATACGGTGTAAAATATCTATTTACAAGAACAGTTGGAACTAACCATATCGATGTAAAATATGCTAAAAGAATTAGGATTCAAATTAGCTTATGTTCCTTTCTATTCTCCAAATGCAATAGCTGAATTAGCTGTTTCATTAGCAATGTCTTTATTAAGACACTTACCTTATACTGCTGAAAAAAATTTAACAAAAAAAGATTTCACAGTTGATGCTAAAATGTTCTCAAGAGAAATTAGAAACTGTACAGTAGGAGTAGTTGGATTAGGAAGAATCGGATTCACTGCTGCAAAATTATTCAAAGGTTTAGGAGCAAATGTTATAGGATATGATATGTTCCCTAAAACAGGTGTTGAAGATATAGTTACTCAAGTTTCTATGGAAGAATTAATAGCTAAAAAGTGATATCATAACTTTACATGCTCCATTTATAAAAGAAAATGGAAAAATTGTTACTAAAAGAATTCTTAAGCAAAATGAAAGAAAATTCAATATTAATCAATACTGCAAGAGGAGAATTAATGGATTTAGAAGCTGTTGTTGCTGCTCTTGAAAGTGGACATCTAGCTGCTGCTGGTATAGATACTATTGAAGGAGAAGTTAACTACTTCTTTAAAAAAACTTCTCAAATGATGAAGCTAAATTTAAATTAGAATATCCTCTATTCAATAAATTAATCGAATTATATCCAAGAGTTTTTAGTAACTCCTCACGTTGGATCTTATACTGATGAAGCTGCTTCAAATATGATAGAAACTTCATTAGAAAACTTAAAAGAATACTTAGATACTGGTGCTTGTAAAAATGATATAAAAAGCATAGTAAAAATTCAGAAATAAAAAAATAAAGGGACTGTTGCAAATTCACAAAAAGTAAAAAGTAGTTCGTTACTGAGTAAATTTCTTAACGATAAAAATCAAGAATTCGCTGCAAATCAGGAAACTCGTTACACTCAAACACTCCTGAATTTGCTCGGCTCATTCTATTTGATTTTTTTATCTAAAAATTTCCATTCGTAACTCACTTATTTTTACTTTAGGTTTGAAATTTTAATTTTGCAACAACCCCTTTTTATTTAATTTTTTAAAAATTGTAAAAATTTCATCAACTGTTTCTTGTTTTTCTAAAAATACTTGTATGAGTAGTATTTTTCTATAGTTTTTTAAAGAAGCTCCTTCTAATCCTGCAGTTGCTAAAGGAACCATTCCATCATCTTCTCCTTTTTATAAATAAGGAGAAAAGAAAATTATTAGAACTATCTGCTATTAAAATATAGCAAGGATAATCAGGATTTCCTAATTGATTTACAAAACTGTCTTTATTAGTTTTCATATCTTTAACAGCAGGACCTATGAAATAAGGGATTAAATCAGCAATAGGATTGTCTGATAGCTGACTTCCATGTGAAGGTGGAGTAATCAGAACAACCTTTCCTAAATTAGCTAATTTATTTTCTTTAAGTAATATCTAAGCAAGCAAGTTCCCATAGAATGAACAACAAAATTTATTTTCAATTCAGGTAAATTTTTAGCTTTTCTTTCTAAATTAACTTGTTCTAATCTTTTTACTTGCTCTTCAATATTTGGAGCAATATATTTCTCAGTCATTTCTGCTATGTTTTTCATTAACAGTAGGGATATTGTATATTTACAACAGTATAGCCATCTTCTGCTAATTTTCTCATCTATGAATCTTAACTGTTTTTTTCATAACCATAGATACCATTGAAAGTTATAACTATATCTTTTTCTATTTTATCTTCATTATAATATTTTTACTTGATATTTATGAGTTAATAGGAAAAATTTTTACTAGCCATAATATCAAAATAGATAATAATATAATAAAAATAAAATTTTTAAAAAAATTTCTTCATATCCTATTCCTTATTTTTGTTCCGAATATTCTGTCTCCACAATCTCCTAGTCCAGGATAGATATATCCATTTTCATTTAGACCTTGATCTATTTTTGCTGTGTATATAGGAACATCTGGATGTTTATTTAAAAGTTTAGCTATACCATCTGGAGCAGCAACTAGACACATAAATATGATATCAGTTACTCCTTGTTCTTTTAAGTAATCTATAGCATAGACTGCAGAACCTCCTGTTGCAAGCATAGGATCTACAAGTATAACTTTTCTTGAAGCTATATCTGTAGGTAACTTACAATAGTAATATACAGGTTCTAAAGTTTCTTCGTTTCTATAAACTCCAATATGACCAACTTTAGCTGTTGGAATCAGATCTAATATTCCATCTACCATTCCAAGTCCTGCTCTAAGAATAGGAACTAAGGCTACCTTATCCTGTAAAGTATAGGCTTGTGTTTTCATAAGAGGTGTTGTAACTTCAGTTGTCTCTAACTTTAAGTTTTTAGTTGCCTCATAAGTCATAAGTTTTGCAATTTCATTTAAATTTTCTCTAAATGATTTTGTATCTGTTTCAACACTTCTAAGAATAGTCATTTTGTGTTCTATCAATGGGTGGTTAATTTCAATTACTGACATATATTTTCCTCCTTTTTATCATAAAAAAACAGGATAAAAAAATCCTGTCTTTTTATTTAATTATTTTTTTACCCAAGTTAAATTTCTTGTTAAATTTGTCAACTCTACCCTGCAGTGTCAACAAATCTTTGTTCTCCAGTATAGAATGGGTGTGATTTTTGAGCTAACAGCTACTTTTAATTACTGGATATTCTTTTCCTTCAAAAGTTGTAGTTTCTTTTAGGGTACTTTTTGTAGATCTAGTTAAAAATTGGTTACCAGCCATATCTTCAAAAACAACAACGTTGAATTCAGGGTGTATTCCTTTTTTTCATTTTTTTCACCTTCCTAAAATTTTTCTGATATCAAGGATAATTTTAACATATTTTTTTATTAACAATGCAAGTTAAAATTAAATAAAAAAGAGAAAAACTTCTCTCTTATTTTTGATAATCTTTTTAAAGCAATTTCTTTTGCTTTCATATATTGATCAGCAGTTATATTTTTTTCATTTGAATTTGGCTTCTTAATCTTTCTTTCATTATAGTAGCTTCTATAGCTCCTATTCTATCAAATAGTTCATCTATTTTTTTAGGTACTTTTTCAGGGTTATCTAGAAATATATTTATTGATTTGTAATTCTAGTTGTTTTTCTTTCTAAAAGTCTCAATTCATAATTACTTGAAACTTGCTTCATAAGGTCTTTAGCCTTTTTTTGATATTTTCAACTTTTTACTCCTGCTGCTCTTAAGTCTGAATCTTCAACTATACCAAGTCCATTTTTCATCTGAAGCAAATGTAAATATTGAAATTACAAAAAAATAAAATATAAAAAAATTTCTTCATACATCTATCTCCTTGTTTAAATTTGAGTATTGAAAATAAATAGTTCATCTGGATTTAATGTTGTAGTCTTTTTTTCAATAACACTAGAATTATCATAAATACTTGTTACTAATGCTTCACGGTCATCAGCAGTAATGACACTAGCAGTATTTATTTCAGGACTAGGTACTGTATTAACAAAAGAATTATATGTTGACATAGTTACAACACCAACAAAAAAATAATCCAACAGAGAATATAGACATTCTCTTATTCTTTCTTTTTTTCTTCTTCCAATAAAGCTTTGTATATGTTTGCTCTAACTTTTTCCTTAGGTGACATTTAATTTCCTCCCATATCTTTGAGTGCTTTTATAATACACAGATTTTTACAGTAGATAGATTCATATTTTTCATCTCTGCAATTTCTTTTTAATTTATATCCATAAATATCTTTTAAGAATAACAATTTCTCTTTCTTTATCAGAGATTAACTTTTAGTTTTTTTCCTGTAGAATTACTTTTTGTATCAAAAATTAACATCTTCTGGTAAAGATAAAACATCATCATTTATTTCAAATTCAACTTTTTCTTTTTGAAAAATCATATGTTTTATTTATTGCAATTCTATATATCCAAGTATATATGTTGCTCTCTTCTCTGAATTTACTCAAATTTTTATATACACTTATAAAAAGTCTCTTGGCAAATATCTTCAGCATCATCATCGTTTTTGACAACACTTAAAACTTTATAATAGACTCTATCAAAATATTCTTCATAAATGTTATCAAAATCCATAGTTTCACTCCAACATTCAACAAATTTAACATATTAATATATACTTTTAGACTTAGTATCAATAAAAAGTTTATTTTTCATTTTTTTAAGTCTTCAGCTATTAATTTCTTTTAGTTCTTCCAATAAATTTTCTTCAGAGACCTTTTTACGACTTCACCTTTTTTTAAATAGTATTCCTATACCTCTACCTGCTGCTACTCCATAATCAGCTTCTCTAGCCTCACCTGGGATCCATTTACAACACAGCCCATAACAGCAACTTTAAATTTATTTTTCATTTTTGAAATTCTTCTTCAACTTGTTTTAGCTAGACCTATTAAATCAATTTCTGTTCTTCCACAAGTTGGGCAAGAAATAATTTCAACACCTTCATCAGATAAATCTAAGACTTTTTAATATCTCTTTGGCAACTTTTTATTTCTTCAACAGGATTTTTCTGTTAAAGAAACTCTTAAAGTAGCTCCAATCCCATCAACTAAAAGAGCTCCAATTCCTATTGCTGATTTTACTGTTCCTTGAAATTTTGTTCCAGCCTCAGTAACTCCTAGATGAAGAGGATAGTCAACAAGAGAGCTAATTTTTCTATATGCCTCTACCATCATTTTTAACATTACTTGATTTTAGTGAGATTACTATATCAAAAATTAAATTTTTTTCAAGTAGTCTAACATGATATAAAGCACTTTCTACTAGTGCTTCTACACAAGGTTTTCCCATATTTTTCTAAAAATTTCCTTTTTCTATTGAACCTGAATTAACTCCTATTCTAATAGGAATATTTTTTTCTTTAGCAGCTTCAACTACTTTTTTTACATTCTCATCTGAACCAATATTTCCAGGATTAATTCTTAATTTATCTATTCCATTTTCTATTGCTAAAAGAGCTAATCTATAGTCAAAATGTATATCTGCAACCAATGGTAGATTTACTCTTTTTTTATTTCTTTTAATTGCTTCAGCTGCTTTTGACATTGTTAATAGTCATTCTAACAAGTTGACAACCTGCTTTTTTTCTAATTCATTTATTTGCTTTACAGTTGCTTCTACATCAGCTGAATTTGTATTAGTCATAGATTGAATAATTATAGGGATTATTTCCACCTATACTTAAATTTCCAACCTTTACAACTCTTGTCATAAAAGTCCTCCTAAAAAAATAAGGAGTCTAAAGAATAGACCCCTTTATTTTTTATTTACTAACGTAGATATTTCATAGGATTTTTTTAGGAACTCCATTTTGTCTTATTTCAAAAGTGTAAATGGGCACCTGTTGTACGTCCTGAGTTACCAGTCTTTTCCTATTAAATCTCCCTTGATTTACATGTTCTCCAACATTAGTAGAAATAACACTTAAATGGGCATATCTAGTTTCATATCCATTATCATGTCTAATAATAATAATCTTTTCCATATCCACTCATATTACCTGCAAAAAGTTACAACTCCTGCTTTAGCAGCTCTAAGTGGAACATATTTAGCTACTAAGTCAACACCCTGTATGTAAGATATATCTTTTTAAAACTGGGTGGTATCTATTTCCAAATGGGACTTGATACTCCTGCATATCTAACTGGATAAGCAAAGCCTGCTCCAGAATATGCAGCTGATCTTCCTCCATCATCATCATCTTGAGGATTGGAGGTGGTGGAGGTGCAGAACCTTTTCGCTCCTTTAGGTGGCCTTTTTCTGGCTTTTTTCTTTATTCTTATTTTTTTCTTTTTTTATCTTCTTTAGCTTGTTGAGCAGCTATAAGTCTACCTTCAACATCTTTATATTTTTTGAAGTGTTACTCCCTTTTAAGAAGATAGTTGATCCAGCTTTTTAATTTTTTAGGATTGATATTATTATAGTCAACAATATCAACAACACTTATTCCATACTTTTTTTAGCAATCTTAGCTAAAGTATCATTTTTCTCTAATTTATAGTAAAGACCATCTATAGAAGGAAAGTAATTGCATCTCCAACCTTTCAACTTTTTATTGTTTAGAGCATCTTTATTGTTTCATTAAAATAGTATCTTGTTTAACACCATATCTTTTAGCAATAGCAGGTATTGTATCTTTCTTTTTAATCTTATATGTAATTTGCTCCGCTCTCTTTGGAGTTGGAGGAGGTGCAGGTTTTTCTTTTTCCTTCTCTTTTTCTCCCTCTTTTTATCTTCTTCTACTTTTTCTTCCTTCACAAAAGTTATATTCTTTTTTTCAAAAGGTAGTAAAGTTACTTGTTGTTAGCTCTAACCCTCCGTTATCTGCTTCATCAAGTTGAAAATAATCTGTAAATTGAGTAGTATCGACTACTTCTTTACTTGAAATCATATATAATCTAAAAAGAAAATACAACAATAGCTAAAATTAATAGATATGCCATTGTCTTTCCTAACAATTCTTTTTCATAACTTACCTCATAGGACATAGATTATTTATACAGAACCTTAGGTAACTGTCTCAATAATTCGTCATTATTTTTTTGTTGTTTTTTTATAGCCTTAATTAAAGCTGCTGTTGAACTCACTTTATTGTCATAATCATTCAGTAATCTTCTTAAATTCCAAATTTCTTCAATTTGGTTCTTTTTAAGAAGTAGTTCTTCTTTTCTTGTTCCAGATCTTGTGATATCTATAGCTGGGAAAAACTCTAAATTCAGCTAATTGTCTATCTAAATAGATATCACAGTTTCCTGTTGATTTAAATTCTTCATAGATAACTTCATCCATCTTTACTGCCAGTATCCACAAGTATAGTAGCTATAATAGTTAAGCTACCACCATTTTTAATATTTCTTGCAGCACCAAAAAAGTTCTTTGGATGATATAGAGCCATAGGATCTATACCTCCTGATAATAGTTTACCACTTGATGGAATCACTATATTATATGCTCTTGAAAGTCTCGTTAAAGAGTCAAGTAGGATAACTACATTTTTCTCCATCTTCAACTTTCATCTTTGCTCTTTTCAATTATTTCTTCTGTAACTTTTTATATGATTCTTAGGATCATCATCAAATGTTGAAGCAAAAAAACAGTTGCTCCTTCTACATTTTCCTTAATATCTGTAACTTCTTCAGGTCTTTCATCTATTAATAATATCCAGACATCAGTATCTTTTTCACCCTTTTATTATAGCATTAGCAATAGAACTTATAAAAGTTGTTTTACCTGCTTTTGGAGGAGCTATTATTAAAGATCTTTGCCCTTTTCCAATTGGAGCTATTAAATCAAGAATTCTTCCTGAAATATTATCATGATCCAAACCCTAACTTGATTTGTTCTCTAGGATAAGTAGGAATTAAGTCCTCAAAAGGAACTCTATCAGCTATTTTATTTAAATCATCATCATTAACTCTTAAAACTCTTCTTATAGCAAAGTTCTTTTTCCTCACCTATTGGATTTCTAACCTCACCTAGAGATAAGATCTCCTCTTCTCAGTTTGAATTTTTTTACTTGTGAAGCTGACATATAGATATTTTTTTACCTAATGTAGTTTCCTTTAAGAAACCAAAACCTTCAGGAGCAGTGTCTAGTACTCCATAGGCAAGAACAGTATTGTTCTCTTCAAGTGTCTCAATTATTAGTGCTTTTTAACTCTTCTTTTTTTGCCCAGAAACCTCTATATCCATAATTCTAGCAATCTCCTGCAACTCTTTTTAAAAGAAATTTATTTAAAAATATCCATATTGTCTCCTTATCTTTAATTTAGACTAGTTCTCCATATAGAGTCCAAGTCTTACATTCATTTATCTTTACATTTACAAATTGCCCTTTTTAAAGTTCATATCTCCTTTAAAAAAAGAACAATTTTTATTTGTAGAAGTTCTTCCTGATAAAACTTCTTTATTCTTTCTTACTAGGATCCTTCTACTAAGACTCTTACTATTTTATCTTTTGTATTTACTACTTTCATTGAAAAGAACATTTGTTTTGTACTTCCATTAATCTTTGTAGTCTTTCTTTTTTTACATTTTCATCTATTTGATTATCCATAGTAGCAGCTTTTTGTACCTTTTTCTTATTGAGTACATAAACATATATGAATTATCAAAAGCTAACTTTTTCAACAACGTCAATAGTATCTAAGAAAGTCTTCTTCTGTTTCTCCAGGAAAAGCCAACTATGATGTCTGCTGTTAAAAGCTACATCAGGAATCTTTGATTTTATTTTTATCAACTAGAGCTAAATATTTTTTTCTTTTGTATAACCTCTTCCCATTTTTTTCTTAAAGACTTGTGATGAGCCAGATTGTAAAGGTAAATGTAAACATTTTGATATTTTTGTCGTTTTTAGCAATAACATCTATAACATCATCTGTAAAATCTCTAGGATGTGGAGAAACAAATCTAACTATATAATCTCCCTCAACTTTACAAATTTCTTCTAAAAAGTTTTAGCAAAAATTATCTCCATTTTTTTAAAATCCTTTCCATATGAATTTACATTTTGACCCTAATAGAACAATTTCTTTTTGCACCCTTATTTACGTACTGTTCTACATCTTTTACTATTTCTTCAAGAGGGACAGATCTTTCTCTACCTCTAACATAAGGAACTATACAGAAAGTACAGAAATTATTACAACCATAAGTTATAGAAATTGAAGCTGTTTGATCAGAAGCAAATTCTGCATCTAATCTTGGTGGTAATTCATCTTCATTATCTGTATATACTTCATGAGTACTCTCATTATTTTTCAATTTTTTTCTATTGCTTGAGGAATTCTACCAATATTTTTGATTCCCCATAACTATATCTATTATCGGAAATTTTTCTAACAAGTTCTTCACCTTGTTCTTGAGCAAAACAACCTGTAACTCCAATTATAGTTCCTTTTTTTCTTTTTAGTGCTTTTTAATTCTCCTAATTTTTCCAAATATTTGAGTAGCTGCTCCTTCTCTTACAGTACAAGTATTTAAGAATACTGCATCTGCATCATCAGTTTCCTCTGTAACATCATAACCTAAATTTTTGAAAAAAATCTTTTTTTATTTTTGCACTTTCATTAACATTCATTTGACATCCGTAAGTGATGATTGATGCCTTTTTTCACAGTTTCCTCCTAACTAAATTATATGACTATAATTTTTTTAAAAAAAAATAAATAAATACATCTGTATATTATAACATAATTATCTTCTAATTAAAAAGTAAGAGGTTAATTTAAATTTATTTACTCAATATAGTATATAGACTGTTTTTTTCTTAAAAGTTTAGATAATAGCTGTTTTTTTATAAAAAAATATTTTTTTGCTAAAAATTTTTGTTATTTTTTTCCGAAAATACTTGACAATAGTCAGCTAAAATTATAAAATTAAAGCAGTATATTTTTAAGGAGGTAATTTTAAATGAAAAACAGTTGGTATATTTTTTTGGAACTACAGGAGGAAAAGACTCAAGAAGTTGTTGATATTTTTAGCTGCTCAATTAGGAGATGCTCAAGTATTTGACGTTGCTAATGGTGTAGATGAAATGGAAATGTTTGATAACATTATCTTAGCTTCTCCAACTTATGGAATGGGAGAATTACAAGATGACTGGGCTTCTGTTATTGATGAAGTTGCAGATATGGATTTCTCTGGAAAAGTTGTTGCATTTGTTGGTGTAGGAGATGCTGCAATATTTGGTGGAAACTATGTTGAATCAATGAAACACTTCTATGATGCAGTAGAACCTAAAGGAGCTAAAATAGTTGGATTTACTTCTACTGACGGATATGATTTCGAAGCTTCTGAAGCAGTAATTGATGGAGATAAATTTATGGGACTTGCTATAGATGCATCTTTCGATACTGATGAAATCACTTCTAAAGTTGAAGATTGGTTAGAAAACAAAGTTAAAGATGAATTACTATAATTCAAATTTAAACTAAAATAATAAAAAAAGCTAGTTACTTTTTGTAACTAGTTTTTTTATTTTTAGTTTAGATAAATAAAAAGGTGCCGAATTTCATCGACACCATTTTATTAATAAGAATTATTATACTAATTCAATTATAGCCATTTCAGCTGAGTCACCTTTTCTAACAGAAGTTTTTGATGATTCTAGTATATCCACCATTTCTATCAGCATATTTAGGTGCTAATTCATTAAATATTTTAGCTACTGCTTCTTCATCTCTTAGGAATGCAAATGCATTTCTTCTAGATGCTAAAGTATTTTTTTCTTACCAAAAAGTAATCATTCTTTCAGCGAATTTTTCTTAATTCTTTAGCTCTTGTAACAGTTGTTTCTATTCTTTCAGCTTTTTACAAGTGATATAGTCATATTTTTTTAAGCATAGCCTTTCTATGATCAGCTCTTCTTCCTAATTTTTCTATATGATTTATTGTGATTCATTAGTAGAATTTCCTCCTCTTTTTAAAAATTATTCAGGAGATCCATTTTTTTCAAGATCGTATCCTAAATCTTTCATCTTTTTCTAAAAATCTCATCAAGAGATTTTTTTCCTAAATTTCTTTAATTTTTTTAATAATTCATTTAAAGATAAGCTTGCTAATTGAGATACATCTTCTATCCCAGCTTTTTTTCAAGCAATTAAAAGATCTTACTGTTAAATCTAATTCTTCAATTTTTCATATCATGTGACTTTATCATCAATAACTTGAATATCTATTGGTTCTTCAATAATTTCTTCTATTTCATCTCTTAGATTTTTCCATTTTATTTCCAATCTCTAAGAATGGATCTAAATGCAATCTTTAAAAAGCTCAACCGCATATGATATAGCATCTCTTATCTCTATACTTCCATCAGTCTCAACATTTAAAGTCAATTTATCAAAGTCAGTAATTCTACCAAACATTGTATCTTGAATTTCATAAGAAACCTTTCTAATTGGAGTATAGATTGCATCTACAGCTATGTAATCTACTGGTAAATCTTTTTTTATCAATTTCTTCTGATACAACAAAACCTTCTCCTGTATCAACAAGAAATTCCATATCTAAAGTTCTATCAGTAGTCACAGTACATATAACTTGTTCAGGGTTAACTATTTCAAGCCCAATATCTGCAACAATATCAGCTGCTTTAACAACTTTAGGACCTTTTACAGAAAGTGTCATTCTTCTTTCTCCTGAACTTTCTGCTTTAACAACTATTTCTTTAACATTTAGAATAATTTCAGTAACAGCTTCTTTAACACCGTCCATAACAGTGAATTCACTCATTACTCCTTCAATTCTCATACCTTTTTATTGCTGCTCCAGGTATGAAGAAAGTAAAAACTCTTCTAAGTGCATTTCCTAAAGTATTTCCATAACCTCTATATAGAGGTTCTACAATAAATTGTCCCTTATAATTGCTTTCTTTTTACTTCTGTTATACTTATTTGCTTAGCCTGCTTTTCTATTTTTTTAACATTATATCAACTCCTATCAAAAGGATTACATTATCTTGAATAAAAATTCAACTATTAAAGATTCATTTAAATCAAAATCCAAATCATCTTTAGTTGGGATTTTTGAAGAACCTTTCCTGAAAATGCAGCTCTATCTAATTCTAACCAAGCTGGTGGAGTTGCATCTTCTACTGCTAATTTTATTAATTCTACATTTTTAGAGTTTTTCTATTACAGAAACAACATCTCCTACTTTTTACTCTGAAAAGATGCGATATTAACTCTTCTTCCGTTTACTGCTATATGTCCGTGAGAAACTATTTGTCTAGCTTGTCTTCTAGTTTTTAGCGAACCCTAGTCTGTAAACAACATTTTTCTAGTCTTCTTTCTAAGTATTCTATTAAAGTTAAACCTGTTACTCCAAGTTTTCTTGCTGCTTCTTCATATATTTTTCTGAATTGTTTTTTTCCATAACATTATATATAAATTTAGCTTTTTGTTTTTCTCTTAATTGAATTGCATATTCAGTTGGTTTTTATTTGCATTAGGTCTTATTTGTCTATTAGAAGATTTTTTTAACCCCTAGGATAACTGGATCGATTCCTAAAAGCTCTACACTTCTTCAAAACAGGCTGTCTATTTCTTGCCATTTGTTTAATATTCCTCCTTTATATTTTTATCAAATATACGCGATTACACTCTTCTTCTTTTTGGTGGTCTGCATCCATTATGAGGTACAGGAGTTACGTCAGTTATTTTAGTAACTTCTAATCCTGCAGCTTGAAGCGATCTGATACAAGCTTCTCTTCCTGAACCAGGTCCTTTTACTTTAACTTCAATCTTTCTCATTCCGTTTTTCCATAGCGATTTGAGCTGCTTGTTCAGCTGCTATTTGAGCTGCGAATGGAGTTCCTTTCTTAGTTCCTTTGAAATTAGAAGTTCCTCCTGATTTCCAGCTTATAACCTTTCCATCTACGTCAGTTATTGTAACTATTGTGTTATTAAAAAGTTGAATGTATATGAGCTACTCCGTTAGGAATATTTTTTTACTTTTTCTTTTTTTATCTTAGCTACTGTCTTTTTTTAGCCAATTTAAGCTACCTCCCTTACTAAGTCTTTAAATATCTAAAATACGCTTACTTTCTTATAGGTTTTTTTAGGACCTTTTACTGTTCTTGCATTAGTCTTTGAACTTTGTCCTCTTACAGGAAGATTCATTTTATGTCTTAAACCTCTGTAACATTTGATATCCATAAGTCTTTTTTTATAGATAATCTTACTTCTTTTCTAAGATCTCCTTCAACTTTGATATCTTTTTATGATTTCTCTGATTTTTATTTACTTCTTCTTCTGTTAAATCTTTTAACTCTAGTGTCAAAATTTATCCCAGCTTCTTTTTAATATTTTTTTGAGAAGTTGGTCTTCCAATTCCATAAATATATGTTAGAGCTATTTCAACTCTTTTGTTTCTTGGGATATCTACTCCTGCTATTCTAGCCAAAAATTTTTCCTCCTCTTTTTAAAATAAAATTTTTAAAAGGTTACAATTATATATTACACCACATTTTAGTGGCTAATACTTTCATCGACATGTCCCATTCTGCAATTATGGAGATGGTCCCTACGACTCACCATGTCTTTACAGTACTTCATTATCTTAATTAAATTATTAAAAATTATGCTGTACTTTTTGATCTTACACATTATCCTTGAACTTGTTTTATGTTTAGGATTTTTCACAGATTACTCTTATTTTTCCATGTCTTTTAATAATCTTACACTTGTCACAAATAGGTTTTTATTGATACTCTAACTTTCATTTTAACCTCCTTTTCAATACTAGTTTTTTTCTTTCTGTATACTATTCTACCCCTCGACAAGTCATAAGGAGAGATCTGTACAGTTACTCCATCGCCTGGTAAAAATTTTTAATGTAATTCATTCTCATTTTTTCCAGAGATGTGGTAAAAGTATAGTATGTCCATTTTCTAATTCTACTTTAAACATAGCATTAGGTAAAGGCCTCTACTATAGTACCTTCCAATTCGATAACATCTTTCTTTGACATTTTTCCTCCCATCGAATAGAAATTCATATTATTATAACATACCTAATTAAAAAAATCTACTATTTTTTTAAAAATATAAAAAAATTTTTACTTTATTTTTTTCTTCTTCATCAATATTAAAAATTTTTTTAATTATAGAATTTATTTTTTTCTCTTTTTTTCAATCCTTCTATATCATCAGAATTTTTTTACTATTGGTTTTTATTTTATCTATTTCTTTTTTTATTTCTTCCTCATCATCATAACTTTTTAGATGGAGTAGGAATTTTTTTCATCTTCTTTCTTTTCTTCTTCATTATTATTGTAATAATTATCCCAAAAATTCCATTTGTTTCTCTATCTTTTTTTCTTTCTTCTTCTAATTTTTTTCTCTATCTTTCTTCTGAGCTTTCCATTTTAAAGATATCATAAGAATGGAAATTCCAAAAAGTTGTTAAGAAAACAGCCAAAAAGATTTCAGCTACATGGCTTTCTTTTATATTTTTACACTAGCTGTAGATACTTCTTCACCTTTGAAAAGCTATTAGCTTTTTTTATTGTTAATTAATTCTCTTATAGTACTACTATATATATTGTTTTGTTCCTAGTAAGTATTTAAGACTAGCATTATCAATAATTTCATACACAACATCATCTATTGCTTGACTATGTCCTAAATCATCAAAATAATAGTACTTATTTCCTTTTTTTCCAAACTTGTCCTGTTGTTCCTGAATCAATATCTTTTATCTTTTTCCCAATCTTTTTTTCTCACCTAAAGAGAAAAATTCCTATATTTTTGAAACTAAAATATGTGCATGACGAGAGCTAGGTCTTCTTTTTGCGTAATATATCATAAGAATGAAGATAATAAATATTTTTTTATCATCAGAAATAACACTAGGTAAAAATATTTTTCTACTTTTTTTCCTTTAAAAATATTATCTCCAACTCTTTCTTGTTCCTTTTGTTTCAGGATTATAGAAAAAAATATACCATCTTTACTTACAAATAGTAAGTCTTTAACATGGGCACTATCTATACCTAAAATTTGATAAGGAATGTATTTTTTTATCAAAAATATATTCTTCTAGAGAAACATTTCCATTTAGTCCATCATAAAGGTAAGTTCTTTTCACCTTGCTCGACAGATACTAAAGCTTAAATTTTTCATTACTAGAAAAAAATCCAAAGTTTTAGTCTTGTAATAAATATTATTTTTTTATCATAAAAAAATAGTCATCATTATATTTATCAAACTGCTTTTTAAAGGTATAGAAATCAGCATTCTCTATAAGTTCACCTTTATAATAAACTTTTTTTCTCCATCACTTGCTAAGTATCTAAAATCCTCAATACCTTTTAAGGCTTTAGTTGTTTCTATTTTTTTAAAGGGATAAAAAGTATAGCTGCTTTTTTTCTTAAAGTGAATAATAAACTCTTTAACTATAGACCATGTAGAGATATCCTCATTTCGTATATAGTTATCTGATAGGAAATAATAGTTCACTCCATCACTGTAATAATTACTACCTAGGCTTTTTGAATCTATTTGGATTTAAGTCAGGAATAGTAGTGTTTCCAAGATAAACATTATTTCTTTATCTGTTGCTATATAATTATCACGATAATCTCCTGTATCAAATGTTTTAAAACTATCTATATCAACATCTTTTTAATTGATATATATCACCAAATGAATTACAATAGATTTTTCCCTTCATATTTAATATAGATACTTTTTCTCATATTTTTTTGACCATTATTTAAAAATCTTTTGATTTAAATTATACTCTGACTTCGTTTTTATATAAGGAAATTACTCCAAATAAAATAAGTAATATAAGAATGATAATAATGATTATTAAAATTTTTTAAAAATCTTAGTTTAAAGACTTATAATATTCTATCTCGTTTGCATTTTTTTCAATGCTTGATAAATCTTCACCATTTATTTTTCATTTTTTTGACCTCTATTCTTTATCATTATAATCTTTAGATATAGGGTTTTTATATTTCTATGTTTTTCAAGTAGCATTTTATCAATATTTTTTTGATATCTTTCTTATTGACTATAGCTAAATATAAGAAAAAAATACTATAAAAAAATAAAAGCCTAATACTAATAGAAATGCTAAAAAAATATTTTAAGAACACTATGAAATTTTATAGTAGCAATAAAAAGTTTTTTTCACCTTTAAACTCTTCAAAGTTTTTTTATTTAAAATAAACTCATCTATCTTCTCAGCACTTATATATTCTGGATAAGCTAATAAGCTTTTCAAGAGTTTTTTTATCCATTATTTTTGAAAATAGTAGCTCTATAATCGTCTGTTTGAGAAGAATTTTTCTAAGTTATCAAAAATAGTAATATTCACTATCTTTTTGCCAAATAGAACCGATATTTTCATTACCCACATCAATTAATTTTTTTCCAAGATTCTTTTTACCTAGAGAATAAACTCCTGTATTTCTTGAAGCTAAAAAAATACCATATTTTTATATCTTTTTCCATATTTCATAGTTTTGAAAAATAAATACATATTCTCATCATCTGTAAAGACATTAGGACTAATTTCTTCTATATTTCCAACAAAGACATTATCTTTTAACTCTTACTTGTTTTTTTATTTTTCGCTATCATAAAAAAATATTCCATCATCACTAACAAATATTAAACTGTAAAGATGAGTTCCATTACTTCCAATAATTTTATAAGGAGCTTTTTCTCTGTCAAAAGAATAATCTTCTATAAAGACATAGCCATTTGCTTCGTCATAAAGAAATTTATCATCTGGATTAAGTGAAACAGTTTTTTTAAATTACCACTATTTTTTTAATTGGTAGAAGCTTTTGATTTATAGTAAACATTCTCTTTGTCAGCAAAATATGTATACTGACCATCAATAGGTTTTAAAGTATTCAAATCAGCATTCTCTAAAACTTCTCCTTTATAATAGACATTGTTTCCATCAGTTGCAAAAAAATAATAAATTATCAACTGCTTTTTAATCTTTTATCTGTTTCTACCTTTTTATAAGGATAGATATAAGATTGAGGTCTTTTAGTCTTTGAAAAAAAGCATATATCAAAGTCTGAAAGATTTCCATTGGAGAAGATAAGTTTTTATTTCTTTCAGACATATCAGAACAATAGTAAGTATTTATTCCATCAGTATAATAACCATTTCCTAGAACTTCAAGTTTATTTGGATCTAAGTCAGAAATACGAATATTTCCAAAATAGACAGAATTTTTTTATCCAAACCAACTATTAAAGTACTTCTATCAGAATAATCTTGAGAATCTAACACTTTAAATGAATCAATATCAACCTTCTCTAAAAAAATCTTCCTCCACTAGGAACAGGAATAGAAATTTTTTTCCTTGATATTTTTATAAATTGGGTGTTTCCATATTTTTTTGTCCATAGTTCTCTATTTCATCAGAATTTGAGCCTGATTTTTTTCATTAAAAAGTAGAGTATAAGATAAAGAAAGAAAAAAATAAAAATTATTACATAAATAATGAAAATAAATTTTTATAAATGAAATTCTAGAATTTTTTTCATTTTTTCTCCCTAAAATAATGTGAAACTTTAGCTATAACAATACCTAAAATAAAGGCTAGTAATCCTGAAATTTTTGAAAGGAAGAAAGAAAGTTGTATACTTTACTCTAATCTCTATTTTTTTCTCCTTCAATTTTTTTATTAGTTTTTCATTTTCAATAAATTCTCTTATTTTTACTACTTCCTTCATTGTAATTTAATAAATATTCCAATGTTTCTTTATCTCTAATTTCATAAATCGCATTATCTATTAATTGGAAAATTCCTAAATTATCGAAGTAATAATATTTATTTCCTTTTTCCATATACTTCCAACAGTTCCCACTTTCAATCTCTTTTAGTTTTTTCCCCAAGCATTTTTTTACCTAGAGAGTAGATTACTGTATTTCTTGAAGCTAAAACATATCCACTGCTATGTTTAAGTTTTTTTCTGTACTTCATAAGCATGAAAATAGTAAATATTCTCGTCATCAGTAAAAACATTAGGACTTAATTCTTCTACATTTCCAACAAAAAAATATTATCTCCTGCTCTTAATTGTTTCTTTTTTTGGTTATTGTAATAATAGATACCTTCGTTATTAACAAAGACCAAATTATATAGGTGGTTTCCTTCATTTCCAAGAACTTTATAAGGAGCTTTTTTTCTCTATCAAAAGAATAATTTTCCATAAAGACATAGCCATTTGCTTCATCATAAAGAAATTCATCTCCTTGTTCACTTGAAACAATCTTTAACTTTCCACTATTTTTTTAATAGGTAGAAGCTTTGATTTATAGAAAACATTCTCCTTGTCAGCAAAAATATTCATGATAAGGATCAACAGCTTTCTAAAGTGTTAAAATCTACATTTTCTAAAAATTTCTCCTTCATAATAGATGTTATTTCCATCAGTTGCAAAAAGATAAAAAAAGTCTGAAATAGGTTTTTAATCTTTTTGTCAGTATCTATTTTTATAAGGATATATATAAGTTTGTGGCTTTTTTTAGTCTTTGAAAAAGCATATATAACAGATTGGAATACTTTCATTGGAAGAGATAAATTTTTTTATTTTTTTCGGATACTCCTGAAAAAAAAGTAAGTATTTGTCCCATCAGTATAGTAGCCATTTCCTATAACCTCAAGCTTATTTGGATCTAAGTCAGGAATAGGAATGTTTCCCAAATAAACAGAATTTTTTTATCTAAACCAATAACTCTAGTGTTTCTATCTCCTGAATTTAATACTCTAAATGAATTTATATCAACATTTTCTAAGATATATCTTCCTCCACTAGGAACTGAAAACAGAAATTTTTTTCCCTTGATATTGTATAAAATCACTATTAGCATATTTTTGCCCCTTTTTCTTCTATTTCATAAGAATCTGAACTTGTTGTTTTTGATGAAGCTAGAAGAAAAAAATAAAAACAATTACTAAAAATTATGGTGGAAATAATTTTTGAATGTAAATATAGTATCAGAACTTCTTTTTCTTTTTAAATTTTTAAAGTTTCATCAGAATTATTTTTCATTTTTTCTCCTAAATTCTTTAAAAAAATAAAAAAAGATAAGATAAGCAACAAGAAAAAAATTCTTATGGAATATTTAAAAATTTTTGTCAACTATATCAGTCTTATATTTCACAGTTATAGTCATCTTCTTTTTCACCAGAAACAGCTATTAATTTTTTTCATTTTTTTATAAGTTCCTCAATATCATCTGTTTTATCATCAGCTTTTTGATAATAGATAATTAAGAGTTTCTTTATCAGAAATTTCATCAAATAGTATTATCCATAAAAAGGAAAAAAATACCTAAGTTGTTGAAATAGTAGTATTTATTTTTCTTTTTTTCCAAATACTAGCGACACTAGCTTCTTTAATATCTGCTATTTTTTTCCCAAGCTTCTTTTTTTATCCAAATAACAGATATCTGTATTTTTTTGATATTAATTCTCCAATACTTTTTTTAGTAGCTGTACTTACTTTATAAGCAGAGAAATAATAAATATTTCTTTATCATCAGTAAAAAAACATTAGGGCTAATTTCTTCTGTATTACCAATAAAAATATTATCTCCAGCTTTTTAATTGTTGTTTCTTTTTGGTTGTCGTAATAATATATTCCATCTTTAGCGATAAATATTAGATTATATAAAGTAGTCCCATTATTTCCAATAACTTTATAAGGAGCTTTTTTCTCTATCAAAAGAATAATCTTCTATAAAGACATAGCCATTTACTTCATCATAGAGAAATTTATCTCCATGTTCACTTGAAACAATCTTTAACTTTCCACTATTTTTTTAATAGGGTAAAAGATTAGACTTATAATAAACATTTTCCTTATCAGCAAAATATTCAGTATTTTTATCTATAATTTCTAATGTGTTTAAATCAGCATTGTTTAAAAATTTCTCCCTTGTAATAGACATTATCTCCATCAACTGCGAAATAACTCAAAATTTTTCAAGTGCTTTTTAAATTTTTTTGCCCCTTCTATTTTTCTTTATAAGGAAAGATATATTTTGAAGAATCTTTATCAAGTTCAGAAAAAGGAGAATAAAAAAATAAGTATTTGTACCATCAGTATAATAACCATTTCCTATAACTTTAAGTTTATTTGGATTTAGGTCAGGAATAATTACATTTTCAAAATAAACAGAATTCTTATCTAAAAGCAATATTTTTTGTAAAATAGTCTTCTGGTTCAAAAAGGTTTAAATGTAGCTATATCAGCATTTTTTTAAGTTCTTGCATTCCATCGTTTAAGTTCACAACATAAATTTTTCCCTTGATATTTAAAAATTACTTTTTCATATTGTTCACCCATTGGTCTTAATTTCATAATATTTATTATCAGCATTTATCAAATTAGAAATAAAGAAATGTATAAAAAAACAATGGAAAAATTACAAACACAATTATAGCTATTTTAAGATAAAATGATGTATTTGAAGTTTTTTTCTTTTTTTAAAAAGATTGTCTAAGTCGTTTGTTTTTCATAAATTGTTCTCCTAAAAATTTTTTTATATTAATTTTTTTATTTCTTGGAAAATTTAGATTTTTTCGTTTTTTTAAAAAAACTTTACAATATCAAATCTATATCTTGCATATAATCCAATTAAAAAAAGCGATAGAAATAAAGAATAATTTTTTTGGAATACTATAAGCATAAGGATCCTCATGGAAAATAGATAGTAGCTGTCATTCTAACTTCACCATTAAAAGGCTATTAATCTTTTTTTAGATATAAAATCTCTTATTTTATCTGGTAAGTTTATAGTATAGCTATCTTTTTAAGTTTGAAAAAAATTCAATAAATAGTCAAGAACTTCTTTATCAACAATTTCATAAATAGTTCTATTTATATTTTTGATTAAAACCATAAATATCAAAATAGTAATATTTATTTCCTTTTTTTCCATATACTTCCATCTCCACCAAAATTGATATCAGCTACTTTTTTTCCAATCATTTTTTCCCAAAGCAGTTTTTTTATCAAGATAACGTATTCTAGTGTTTCTTGATATTAGTTGACCATTAGAAGGAACTTTTAATAATGAAAAAGGATTATTACCTGACCTTTTTTTGCCCAGCCTTCATAGACATCTAAATAGTAAATATTTTTCATCATCAGAAAATATATCTGGATAAATTTCTTTAATTTCACCTTTAAAAAAAATATTATCCCCTATTCTTTCTTGTTTTTCTCTTAAGTGGGATCCTGAACCTCCCACGACTGACACCCTACGAGTGCTAGAGTTGCGGGTTCCAAAATCTTTAAAAAAATATTTAAAAATTTTTCTAAGAGTTTGATAGTTTTACACTACCCTTATTCTTTTTAGGTGTGTTCAGCTCACCTCTATTGTATAGGACGCTTAAGTCCACAACTTTACTTTTTTCTCAGAATATTTAATGCTCCATTACAATCTGCATTTATGAGTTTACCTACGCTTGTTTGATATAGTCCTCTTTTTTATTCTTTTTCCACTGAATATATATTCTTGTAGATTTTTCTTTATCATATATTGGAATTTCATCTCCATCAAAGAAACTTGCTTTTTGATGTATAACTCTCTTCTTGTAGTTTAAATTCTATTCCATATAGTTTACATAGATATATTAATTTATCTCTTAATTTTTCCATATGGTATATTTACAAAGTTCTGATTATTTATACCTCCAATATTTGATTTCCTTTGAAAATCTTCATTATATCCTAGAACTAGTTTTCCTATATCATTATTAAGACAATAATTTACAATTATTCTTGCTGCTTTTTGAAAGATAATCATTTATACGATTATTTCTCTTTCTAGTTATTCTCTTTTGTCTTAATGTTGTGCAGCTCAATCTTTTTGCTTATCTTTTTATACTTTGTAATTTTTGCATTTATCTTATTATAGTATTGATTAATAGATTTTTAATTTTCTACCATCTATTATGAATGAAGCTCCAGCATTTGTAACACAAGTGCAAAGATTATCTATACCTAAATCAATTCCTAGTACATTATTTTTCATTTAACTCCCTTTGAATTTCTTTTTACTTCATAAATGTATTGAATTTCAAAGTACCTAGAATGTTGTTTTTGGTATTATTCTAATTTCTTTTATCTTCTTGTCTTTTTAATACTGATGGTAGCTTAACTTTAACTTCCTGATGAGTTTTTCTAAAAGAATTTGAATAAGGAACTATCAGCATATCATCTTTTAATCTAACAAAACCTATAACAAGAGTTGTAAAACCATCTTTATCAAGATAATTAGGTAGTTTTTATTTTACTGTTATATTGACCATTCTTAGCAAGTTTTAAAAGTGCAAAGAATGATTTAAAAACTTTCATCTACTTCTTTTTAAAAATTTGTTGAGCCATATTAGAATTTAACTTCTTGTAATTCTCACTATTTTTTTAAGCATTTTATAGTTTTCATTATAGCTTAAATACTTTCTATTTTTTTAAAATAGTGTTGTCTAACATTATATATAGCTTGATTCTTTAAATTCTTAGCTATATGGCACAAATATTTTAAATTTCTAAACTCTTTTTGCTAAGATGTTTTACTTGTTGTTTTTAATGTTAAATACATATATAATCACCTCCTTTTCATCAGAGATATTATATCATATATTCTACATTTTATCTACTAAAAAGTAATGTTATTTATTTATTTTTTTAAACATTTTTAAAGTTTTTAAAAACCCCACAACAGTGGAAGTGTCGTTCATACAAGGACGCTACGCCTTGTACAGTTCTCAAAGACTTTATATCTTATGAACTTCTTGTTATCTCTAACAAGCACAGACTATATCTTATCCATAGTGTATCTCAACACCTTAGGCGAAACCACTTCCAATACCAATCGCTTGTATTGTACTCCCCTCACGAGGGATAGTCGTTGAACTTTCCTTTTCAGGCTTAGCTGCTGATTGTCTATTATCATAATGTTTAGGATTTAACCTTGCATCATCTAGTATATTTTTTCTGCTTTCACCACCATCACACCTGCCTCCATCTCCTTAACCTGTTAGGGAGTAGGATTACTATGTTGTGGTTATACTAGCTTTAAGAGTTCCCAGCAATTCAGTTTCTTTGTTGCACGGTCTTGCTCCGTGTCTACATACAAGTTTCCCTATATGCTTACTAAAATCTTTGTGCAATTCATCTCATGACTAAAGTCACGAGTGTTCTTGCACTATTTAATAAAAATAAACTCCATCCTTACTTATAAAAAAAGTAAACTAAAGTGATGTGTTCCATCAACTCCAACAACTTTATAAGGAGCATTTACTGTTTCAAAAAGATAGTCATTTGCATAAACATTCTTACTTTCCTCATCATAAAGATAGTAGACATTGTAATCATTCTCGTGAAATACTTTTTAATTTTTCCGTTATTTTTTTAAATGATAAAAGTTTAGATTTATAATAAACATTTTTCTTTTATCAGCAAAAATAAAATAATGCATCTTCAATTGTTTTTTTATTGTATAGATATCTGCATTAACTAGCTTTTTCACCAGCATAATATACTTCTTCACCATCAGTTGCAGAATTTTTTTAATTCTTCCACTTTTTTTCTAATCTTTTATTAGTCTCTAATTTTTTTATATGGATAAAAAAATAGTATTGAGGTCTTTTTTTGTTTTAAAGAAAAAAAGTGAGATATATTCTGTATAATTGTACTTTTTGGCTGATAACTCTTCATTGTACTCTGAAGATGTTGAGCAAAAATAACTATCAGTACCATCACTATAATAATTATTCCCTACATAATACAATTTATCTGTATCTAAATCTGAAACTGCAATATTTCCAAAATAAACTCTATTTTTTTATCATAAGCTACATTTCCATTATTATCTTCTGTATCGAAGACTTTGAAAGTAGGAGTATCTACTCCTTCAACTTCTAACAATCCATTCCCATAAACTAAAGCATAGATTTTTATCTTTATACTTATAGAAATCACTTGTCCCCATATCTTTCACCATTCTCCTGAATTTCAGAAGTATTATCACCAGAAAAAAAGCAACATAAAAATATAACTATAAAACATAAGAAAATAAGTATTATTGCTGAAAGTCCAGCAGCTTTTATCATTATATTAGCATTTTTTTGATTATTCACTTTTCATTTTAAACCTCTAATTATATTTTAAAAAGCATTAAAGTTGATTCTTCTTTAGTGTTATATCTTGTTTCTATAATAATATCTTTATAGAATTTAAAATTTAATTTTTTTCTAAAACTTTTTTTGATTCAATATTATAATTAAAAATATGTTGCTACTAGGTAATTTAATTTTTAATGTTTTTAAAACAATATTCAATAACTTTTGAAACAGCTTCTGTCATTATCCCCTTATTCCAATAATCTTTACTTAATACATAACCTAATTCTCTCCCAAGTAAATTTTTTCTAAATTCTTATCCAAATCTTGTCTACATTCTTCTACACCAATAGAACCAATAACTTTTTTTGATTTTCTTTTTAAAACAATAGCAAAAAAACTTTTTTTCATCTATAAACATTTTAAGTATTTCTAAACTTTCATCTTTACTTTTTGTGATGTTCCCAACCTGCTTTTTTTCACCCTACACCATTTATAGAAGCATATTCAAAAAAATCATCTAAATCTGTAATTTCCCAAGCACGAAGGATTAATCTATCTGTTTCCAATATTACATTACTTATATTGATTTCTATATTCATAGTTTCCTCCAAATTCAATTCTATTTGAATTATAACACAAGTTTATATTTTTTTAATCATTTTTTTAGAACAAAAAAAGTCCTGATTAACTCAGAACTTTTTTTAAATGTTATAAAAGCTTTTAATCATAAGTAATGTAATAGGCTACAACCCCATTATCATAAGGAAGTTTTTTTAAAGAAATTTGTATTAAATAAATTATCATAAAGTTGTTGAAATATCTAACTCTTTATCAAAAAGTATTTCTTCATCATTCCTAGCAACTGTAAGGGAATAAGAATTTTTCTTTTACACCATAATTGTCGTAAAAAGAAATAAGATAAGTATAATTCTTTACTTTAAAAAGAATAAAATTTTTCAGTAAGTTTATTATTATTGTTTTTCATTTAAGGGTATTTCATTTTTCGTTTTTTAAATAAGTTTTTTTATTTGCAGTCCCCACAATGATTTTTCAGCTTTTTTTCTCCTTCTAAGCCATATACATAGACAAGTTTTTTTGTTTTTCTTTATATATAGATATAACTTTTTTTACTATCTTTTTATTTGTGCAGAAAAAAACTAAATTTTTTTATCAGTTGTATTTTTTTCTTTAAATATGGTCTATATTCTTCACAAAAAAAGTAGTGATTGATAAGAACATTAAAAAAAGAAAATAATAATTTTTTTCATAATAACTATTGCCCCTTTACTTCATCTTTTAGTATTAATTTCATAGGAGTAAATTTAAGTCCATCTTGCTCTTTTTCTTCCTCAGTTTTTATAAAACCTATTTTTTTCATAAATAGGAATAGCATATCTTGAAGAATTTACAGTTATAAATGAATTTTTCATTATCATCGGTAACAATATTCATCAATTTCTTTCCAATACCTTTAGCTTGTGAAGATTTATCTACAAAAAAATAAATTTATATGTCTTTTTCTCTCTGTCAGTTGCTATAACACCTTTTTAAAAATATTATCTTCAAAAAGCACCATATACCTTAAATGACTTTTGTTATTTCTTTGTTATCAATAAAATTACAAAAAGTTTCTATACCGTTTTCTGAGTAACTTTCATCTTTACTTTCAATATAAACTTTCTTTACAAATAATAGTGCTTCGTCTTTTTTTCTTTGTTAAGTAATTGTCTTATTTCTATCATAAGTTCTCCTAGTATAATATTAATAAATAGGCTGTTGCAAACTTAAGTCTTCAATTTAAAGCAAAAATAAATGAGTTACGAATGGAAATTTTTAGATAAAAAAATCAAATAGAATGAGCCGAGCAAATTCAGGAGTGTTTGAGCATAGCGAGTTTCCTGATTTGCAGCGAATTCTTGATTTTTATCGTTAAGAAATTTACTCAGTAACGAATTATTTTTTACTTTTTGTGAATTTGCAACAGCCCCTTTGATTTTGAGTTAAATTAATAGTTTATATAGAAACTTTCATCATCTAAGTAATTTTGATCGTAGAATAAACCATTAAATTCTTCTGTATTATTTGGATCATCGAAAACTTTATCATAAACAGTTTTATTATTTAATTGTTTTCTTATAAAGAGGTCTAGGGATTTGTTCCTTTATACGCTTCAAGTAAATAACTTCTAGTTTTTTTCCATTAACATTATAGAAAGAAACTATGTATCTGTACCCTTCATTTATAAAAAAACTAAAAATTTTTCCAGAATAAGTTTCTGTATCATCTGCATTGAAGAATAAATTATCACCAATAACTCCTTCTAATGTTATTTCTGGCTTTTTACCTTCTAGTCCAAAAAAACATAAACAACTTTTTTTCTCTATCCTTATATAGAGTAACAACTTTTTTTGTACTTTCCATTTGAGCAGCAAAAAGAATCTTTTTTTGCATCTGGATTTGAAGTATTACCTTTTTAAATAAGGTTTGAAGTTTGCTCCAAAAAGAAAATACAGACATGATAACTAACAGTAATAAAACAAGTTTTTTTCATACATAATCCCTCCTAAAAAAATATTATACAAACATTATATAATATTTTTTTAGAAAAATAAGAAATAGTTTTTTTATTCTTTTCAAAAAGTCAATTATATCTACTCTTATCGTTATTTTTTTAAATAAATTGTTTAAATTTTTAAAAAAATAAAAAAATAGTATACATTTTAAAAATTTTTGTAGTATAATGTCTTTGAAAATGAGATGTAACTTTATTACTATGAATTATTTTTTTAGTATTGTGGTAAATGATTCTTTTTAAGTTCCATTTTCTAATATTAAATTTCTATATGCTTTTTATAGATATATTCATTTATGTTAGTAGTTACTTCATCATTCGACAAAATTATTTATGGAGGTATCAAAAGATGAAAGGTACAGTAAAATGGTTTAACAAGGAAAAAAAGGATTTGGATTTATCACAGGTGAAGATGGAAAAAGATGTATTTGCTCATTTTTTTCTCAAATTCAAAAAGAAGGATTCAAAGAATTATTTGAAGGACAAGAAGTAGAATTTGAAATTACTGAAGGACAAAAAGGACCTCAAGCTTCAAATATAGTTGTTATTAAATAATAATTACCTTAACTAAAAAGAAAAGGATTGAAAAAAACTTTATGAACTAAAGTTTTCAATCCTTTTTTTAATTTATTTTAAAAACTCTACTCAACATCTATTTTAAATTCATCTAAATCATAGTAAGAGCAACTTCCATGATTAAACACTTCTATATTTATTTTTTTGTTTTATTGGGATAAAAACGGCTTGTAAAAACTTCTTCACCATCATTGATAAAAAAATCTCAATAGAACTTGTATCTACAAAAAAATATGTAATTTTTTTAAGTTCTTCAAGATAAACAGACCTTTTTGTTTCTTCCTTCACCACTTTCTTGCATTTCTAATGAAAAGATATTGTTGTCATAAGATAGTTTTACATCTTCCATTTTTTTACTAGAAAATTTTTCAGAATTATCTATATCTATTATCATTTCAAAAGTAGAAGCTAGAAAGTTAATATGATTATCTGTACTTGAAATTTTTATTCTTTCTTAAATTTTCAAATTCAACTAAAAGGCTCTTGTAAAATTTTATTTCCTTTTTCTCTTAAGTGTTCTAGGCATAGATAAAGCATGTTGCCAACCATTTTTAATAGTTTTATTATTTGTGTAAGTTGCATCAGGAATTCCCATCCAAGCAATTAATACATTTTCGACCTTTATTATCAACAAAAGTTTGTGGGGCATATATGTCAAAGCCCCTATCTAATTCTATAAATTCTCCCAAACTATATGTTTTTTTCTTTAAAATTAATATCTATAGGAAAATATCCTATTTGATAGATATTTGCAAAATTAATTCCTTCTTGTTCTACTCCTTGAGGACAACAGATTAAAAACCAATTATCTTCTATTTTTTTATTAAATCACAGCATTCCCACATATAGCCATATTTTTTTCAGAGTGTATCTCAAAAATATTCCCATTTTTTTAAATCTAAAGATTTATATAAAATAGCACAACCTATATCTTCTTTTTGTTCTTGCACCAAGAATCATAAAGTATTCATCTTCAACTTTAAAAAAACTTTTTGGATCACGAACATGAGTTGACATATTTTGAGGATAATCAGAATTTTTTTAAGAGAATATTTTTATTTTTCATAATTGAAACCATCTTCTGAAATGACTTCAATAACATTCTGTTCTCTACCATTTAAAATATAGTCATATTTTTTTATCAGTATATTTTACATTTCCAGTGTAGTAATAATGTATTTTTATTATTTTCAACTAGAGCTGAACCACTGTATACACCATCTATATCTTCAGCTACACTCGGTCTTAAAAAAAATAGGGTGCTCTGTATAATCTATCCAATTTTCTGTACTATAATGCCCCCAAGATTTTTAAACCCCAGGTTGCAGAAAAAAAGGAGTATATTGAAAATAGATATGATTTACTCCTTTTATCACACAAAGCCCATTGGGATCATTTAACCAACCTGTAGGAGCCATTAAATGAAAATGTAAACGATAAGGATCAGAATTTACTTTATTGATAAGTTCTATATATTTTTCTCTTAGCATAGCCTCACCTAAATTTTTTTATTATGATAGGAGTTTTACTATCAGGATTAACTTCAACTTTTTCTACCATCAGGAAGTTCATTTACTATCATAAGAGTTTGAGTACTATGACCTGCTTGTTTAACTTTTTCTAAGTCCATTTTTAATTAACTTATCACCTTGTTTAACTTCTTGTCCTTCTTCAACATAAACTTCAAAACCTTCACCATTCATACTAACTGTATTTATTCCACAGTGCATAAGGATTTGACTTCCATCTTTTAAACTTAAACCTATAGCATGTTTTGTAGGAAAAAAACAAGTTCAACTGTTGCATCAGCTGGAGCAACAAAGATTTCTTCACTAGGATTTACTAAAATTCCATCTCCCATAACTTTTGATGCAAATGTTTCATCACTTGATTCAGAGATATCTTTTACTTCTCCTTTTTATTGGAGAAATTAAAGTTATTTCATCTAAATTAGTATCTGTTGTACTTTCTACTTTTTATTTCAGAAGTATTTTCATTTGCTTTCTCTTCATCTGCAATAACTTTCTTAGTTTTTTTGCTTTTTCCAAATGTGTAACAGATAACTACTCCTAAGACAAGTCCTATTAAATGAACTATAATGTAGTTTATATAACCATTATTAACAGGATCAATTATTGTTATACCTGGTATTGCAGTTGCTCCAAAACCCTAAAGAGCTTAATTTAAATATATATACAAAGGCACCAGCAATTGCACCAGCAATACAACCTGCTATCAATGGAAATTTATATTTTAAGTTTACTCCAAAAATAGCTGGCTCACTTATACCAAATAGAATACTCACAAAAGAAGGTAAAGCAATTTCAGCAACTTTTTCTTTCTTTACGATGTAATAGATAATATCCTAAAACAGCTCCTCCTTGTGAAATTAAAGCAACTGACATTAAAAGGATTTAAAAAAATCTCTACCAGTTGTTGCTATTAATTGAGCTTCAGCAGCATTTAAGATATGATGTAATCCTGTGATAACAATTATTTGTTGTAAACCAGCAAATATCATATAACCTATTAAACCAAATTCTGTACTTACCCAAACTAATCCTCCAGTTATATAATTAGAAAGTTCACGTCCAATAGGATCAACTATAGTAAATAATAAGAAAGTAGAGATGAAAAACTGTTAACATTGGAGAAACTAAAAAGCTTTAATGACAGAAGGAATTTTTCTTTTCAAAAAAATTTATCCAATTGAGCAACTATATATCCCATCATAAGAGCAACTATAATACCACCTTGAAAACCTACCATTTGAATTTTTAGTCCAAATAAATCTAAAATTTCAGGGTTAAATCCAGGAGTACCTATTGAATAGGCATTTGCAAGACTACCATCAAGCATAATTGCTCCAACAACTATACCTAGAATTGCTCTTCCACCAAATCTTTTAGTTGCTGAATATACAACAACCATAGGTAAAACTGCAAAAATTCCAACAGAGGCTAGATTAGATAAACGGTTGATTGCATATAAAGTTTGATTAGTTTTTACAGCTTCAAAATTAGCTAAGAATCCAGTGACTCCTAGTAAAATAGCAGCAGCTAATATTGCAGGTATGATTTCAACAAATACATCTGAGAGAGCTTTGATAACTTTTTGTAGTGGATTTTCTTTGTTGTTTGCAATATCTTTTACATCAGATAAAGACATATTTTTCTAATTTTGCTTCCTTTGCAAAAAAACTTTATAAACTTCATTTACAGTTCCTGCTCCAAAAAAATAAGTTGTAATTGACTACCAGCAACAAAACACCCCTTAACTAAATCAATATTTTCTAATTTATCTGTTTTTTTGCTAAAGATAAGTCTTTTAATACAATACGTAGACGTGTTGCACAATGAGCAGCACCTTGAATATTTTCTGAACCACCAATATTTTTCCAACACTTCTTTAGAAATTTTTTTGATAAAGTTTTTTTCTTTTTCCATCTTCCACCTCTTTATATTTATATTAACTTAAGAATATATTGTATTAATTATATATGCTTTTTTTCAATTTGTTTCAATTATTTTCTTAAAAAAATTTTAAATATTAAAAGAAATTAAAATCTAATTGACTAAAATAAGGTAAAAAGGATATTATAAAATAACAGTTTAAATACTTTAAGGAGGGATCAAAAATGAGAAAAAAATTTTATTTGCTATTCTTTGTCTTTTTTTATTTGTTTCTTGTAGTAATTTATACAAGGCGAATAAGGCTTATGAAAGAGGAGATTATGTTGAAAAATGTAGTATTAACTTTTAAATATTTTTGATGAAAAAAACCTGAAAATTTTTAAAGAATTAAATGAAAAGAAAAAAATGAGATTAATAGCAAATTTTTCAAATATTTTTTTGAATATTACTCAAAACAAAAAAAATAGTGAGAAATTAGAAGATAGAAACAGGGCTAATATAGAACTTTTTACAATATATATTACTTCAGATAATAGTGAATATGCTAAAGAGTTTCAAGCTGAAAGAGAATTCTTAGCTAGTAACAATGCAAAAAAACTCTTTTTAATCAAGCCTTAAAAAAACTAATAAAGAATTATTTTTCACAAAATATAGGTTTAAGGGATGACCATACCTATGCTTTTAAAAAGTGATAGATTACACAATAAATATGAATATTGCAATTGATGCTTTGGTTGAAAGTAATAAGTCTTTAGATAGAAATAAAGTAGAATTGTATAACTATTTTTAAAAAAAGAAATAGCAAAAACATAGAGCAGATGGCTATATATCACTTGCAGAAGTGGAAGAAAAAGAAGGAAGCAATAGATATTTAAGAAGTGCTCAAAATCTTTACTATAAGGCTAATGAGATATATTCAAAATATCAAAAAAATTATAGAAATTCTTATTCTAAATATGAGTCAGCTAAATATAAAGCAGATTTAAATGATGCAGAGGACAACTATAATAAAGGAATAACAGAGTATAGAAATGCTGGTTCCTCAAAAAGCAAAAATATAGAGCTGCAAACTATTATTTTTAAAGAAGCTCAAAAAAATATGTATATAATTATAAAGATACTAATAAATTACTAAATGAAACAAAAAGAAAAAGGTTACTTTTAAATATAGTTTAAATTCAAACAATGTAGATATAAAAAAATAAAATTAGTAATGATCTAAGTCCTATAGCTTATCCTGTAACTAATGGGATAGAGCTTTTTCATTGATTATAGAGATGGTGACTATAATTATAATACTTCTTCTAACACTAATACAGAGCAGTTGAAAAAGAAGTACAAACTGGTGTTGATTCAACAGGAAAGCCTATTATGAAAGTGTATAATTTTTACAAAAGACTACCACAACTGTTGAAGAAATAGGAACAATTCGTTATACTTTCTCTGTAAGAGGAGCTTATTATAATAATAACATAAGTAATGATATTACAATAAAAAAATACAGTAAATAATGTAAAAATATTCAGGTGAAGTTCCACCAAGTTCTGAATATAGAAATTCAGATAATAAGGCTCTAGGTTCTAATGAATTAAAGAAGAAGGTAGAAGAAAAGTTAAAAAAAGAAGTAAATGGACATATTGATTCTATGGTGAATGATTTAAAAAGGATTTAGTAAAATAAAATTACAGCTTGGCTATTCAAAAAGATAAGGAATTATGATATAATATCAAAAAAATTTAAAATTGTTGAAAAAGGAAAAATTCTATATAATTATTTAAAAAAACTAAGGAGAAAAAAATGATGAATGGAAAAAAATTTTTAAAAGAAGGAATTACTTTCGATGATGTTCTACTAATCCCTGCAAAATCTGATGTGCTTCCTAATGAAGTAAGTTTAAAAAAACAAGACTTACAAAAAAATCACATTAAATTTACCAATTTTGAGTGCTGCTATGGATACAGTTACAGAATCTGACTTAGCTATAGCCCTTGCAAGACAAGGAGGGATTGGTTTTATCCATAAAAAAATATGTCTATTGAAGAACAAGCTGCTGAAGTAGATAGAGTAAAAAGATCTGAAAGCGGAATGATTACTAACCCTATAACTCTTAATAAAGATAGTAGAGTATTCCAAGCTGAAGAACTTATGAGTAGATATAAAATTTCAGGATTACCTGTTATTGAAAGATGATGGAAAATTAATAGGAATTATAACAAACAGAGATATTAAATATCGTAAAGGATTTAGATCAACCTGTTGGAGATATTATGACAAGTAAAAGGTCTAATAACTGCTCCTGTTGGAACAACACTAGAACAAGCTAAAGAAATTTTTACTTGCTAATAGAATTGAAAAAAATTACCTATCACAGATCAAAATGGATATTTAAAAGGTCTTATCACTATAAAAGATATAGATAATATAGTTCAATATCCAAATTCTTGTAAAGATGAACTTGGAAAAATTAAGATGTGGAGCTGCTGTTGGTGTTGCACCTGATACTTTAGATAGAGTTGCAGCCTTAGTTAAAGCTGGAGTAGATATCATAACTGTTGATTCTGCTCATGGACACTCTCAAGGTGTTATCAATATGATAAAAGAAATCAAAAAACATTACCCTGATTTAGATGTAATTGGTGGAAACATTGTTACTGCAGAAGCAGCAGCAGAATTAATTGAAGCTGGAGTATCAGCAGTAAAAGTTGGAATAGGACCAGGGTCTATTTGTACAACAAGAGTTGTTGCAGGAGTTGGAGTTCCTCAATTAACAGCTGTAAATGATGTTTATGAATATTGTAAATCTAGAGATATTGGAGTTATTGCTGATGGTGGAATAAAACTATCAGGAGATATAGTTAAGGCTCTAGCTGCAGGTGCTGACTGTGTTATGTTAGGTGGATTACTTGCAGGAACAAAAGAAGCTCCAGGAGAAGAAATTATTCTTGAAGGAAGAAGATTTAAAATATATGTAGGTATGGGATCTATCGCTGCGATGAAAAGAGGATCTAAAGATAGATACTTCCAAGCAGGTGAAGTTGATAACTCTAAATTAGTTCCTGAAGGAATTGAAGGACGTATTGCATATAAAGGTTCAGTTAAAGATGTTATTTTTCCAACTTGCAGGTGGTGTGAGAGCAGGTATGGGATATTGTGGAACTAAGACTATAAAAAGATCTACAAGTAAATGGAAAATTTGTTAAAAATCACAGGAGCAGGTTTAATAGAAAGCCATCCTCATGATATAACAATCACAAAAAGAAGCACCAAATTATTCTAAATAGGTGGGAGATACAAGAATGAACAAATTTAATAAATTTATTATTTTAGCAGGACTGTTACTTAGTTTTTTTCAGCTACAGCTGCTGAAATTAAAGAACTTGAGTCGCTAGAAACAATCTCTAAACAAATATTAGGAGAAACTACTAGTACAAAGACTAAGAAAGAAAAAAAGCTAAAGAAACTGTAAAAAGAAGTTACAAAAAGAGAATAAAGAAGAAGTTAAAGAAGAAAGTAAAAAAAGAAACAGAAGTTAAGTCTGAAAAATAAAGCTTCTGAAAAATGAAGAAACTGTTGTCAATGATATTCCAGATGAAACAGCAACTAGAGTTATAAATAAATCAGAAATAGTTGATTTCTATGAAAGAGAAGTTAGAGATAAAGATAGCTTATAAAGAAGGTTCTAATACTCCTTTTACAGGAGTATTTGGGATAGTTATTGATGATAAAATAGAATCTTATGAAGAATATAAAGATGGTCTTTTTAGATGGAGAAACTGCTTATTTTTTTCAAAAAGATAAAGAAGTAAAATTATTGTCTGAAATGTACTCTAAAGGAAAAATTAAATGGACCACAAAAAAACTTATTATGAAAATGGTAAATTAAAAATCTATAGTTTACTATAAAAAAATGATAGAATAGATGGTATAGTGGAATATGATAAAAGTGGAAAAACTTTTACATAAAAAGTATCTTTGAAAATGGTACAGGAGATTGGAAATTATACTGGAGTAATGGTAAAAGTTTCAGAAGAAGGAAAATATGTTTCTGGTAGAAAAAGATGGAGTTTGGAAAAAAATATAGAGAAGATGGAAGTTTAGATACTATATTGAAATATGACAATGGTAGACTTTTAAGCGAAAAATGGCAATAATATGTTAATTTCAAGAGTAAAACAAGTTTATCAATATATTTTTTTCTAAGTTTGATGAAAGTAATAATTCTGAAATAAAAAAAGATATTATCAGAGGAAGAATTCTTAATTTTTTTCTACTATGTCTAATTATGATAAAGTTCATTCATACAACTTATATCAAAAGGTAAAGGAAGATAAAACTTTATCTTCTGAAAAAAACTTTATTTAAAAACTTGCTCTTTTTACATGATAGTGGAAAAAGGGTAAAGTTGGACTTTTTAGAAGAATAAAAAAAGTTTTAGTAGGAGATAAAAATTTTAGAACAACATCCAAGCATAGCTTTTTGAGAAATTAAAAAAATATTAATTTTGACTTAGCAAAACTATGTTTACAACATCACGATAAAAGATGTAGATGAGAAAATGAAAAATTTTTTTCAAGAATTAGATGATAAATAATTATTGAATATTGTATTTTTTTATGATAAAATAAGGAAGGAGATTTTTCCTTCCTTTTTTTATTTTAGTAAGTGAGAGGTGCAAATATGACAGAATTTAATTGGGATAGTTTTATCAAAGAACTTGAAAAAGTTTCAAAAGGGAATAGAAAAGTATAGGAGGGCATTGTAGAGAAACTATAATTGAAGCTCCAGCAAAGGAAGAAGAAATTTTAGAAGTTGAGAAAAAAATTAGGATATACTTTACCAAAAGATTTTTAGAGATGTACTTTTTAAATTATTCATCACATTTTGAATATTTTTTTGGTCTACTTATAGAGATGAAGAAGAAGAACAAATAGAATTTCCAGAAAAATTTTGTGCTATATTTGCAGGAAATTTACATTGGGGACTAAAAGTTCTTATTAGATTTTTGAAGAAAGTAGACAGGGGTTGGGTAGATATTTTGCTACCCTGATTATGATAATGAATATGATAAAGTTTGGCATAATAAATTAGCCTTTTTATAAAGTTGCAAATGGAGATTTCTTTGCTATTGAATTAGAAAAAGAAAAATTATGGAAAAAAATAGTATATTTAAGCCATGATGGAGGAGATGGTCATGGTCATTATATAGCGGATAATTTTTAAAGATTTATTAAATAATTGGTCAAAAAGTTGGTGCTGTTGGTGGAGATGATTGGCAATGGGAAGTATTCTACACAGAAGGAAAGGGAATAGATCCTGATTGTGAAAATGCTAAAGAGTGGAGAGAATATATTTTTTTAGTAAGATATGAAAGAGAGGGATATGTCAAAAAAATTAATAATGACTGGAAAGAAATTTTTAGAAGAAGAATTTCAGAAAGATTATTTTTGTGGAATTGAAAAGTATTCTTGAAAAAGGAGTATGAAAAACTATACTGTTTATCCACCCAAAAAAAGATATTCTAAATGCTTTTTTTCTTACTCCTTATTCAGAGGTAAAAAGTTGTACTTTTTAGGACAAGATCCTTATCATCAGAGAGGTCAAGCACATGGTTTAGCTTTTTCAGTAAATTATGGAATAAAGACACCACCATCACTTGTAAATATGTATAAAGAGTTACATGATGATTTAGGACTATACATTCCGAACAATGGTTTTCTTGAAAAATGGGCAAAAACAAGGAGTATTACTTTTTAAATACAAGTTTGACAGTTAGAGATAGTGAAGCTAATTCACATTCTAAAAATTGGCTGGCAAACATTTACAGATAATATAATAAAAAAAGTTAAATGAAAGAGAAAAACCTATAATATTTATATTATGGGGAAATAATGCTAAAAGCTAAGGAAAAAAATTTATAGATACTAATAAGCATTATATTTTTAAAAAGGTGCACATCCCTAGTCCTCTTTCAGCTAATAGAGGATTCTTTGGTTGTAAACATTTTTAGTGAAGTGAATAGAATATTAAAAGAGTTAAAATGAAAAAGAAATTGACTGGCAAATTGAAAGATAAGGAGTAGATTCGATGAATATTTTTTTCAGGTGTAGAATATGAAGTTTTTAAGAGATGTTGATTTAAACAGAAAATATGATGGTATTGAATATGATTCAAGAAAAAGTCAAAGAAAACTATATTTTTTTGTTGCCTTAGAAGGTGCAAATGTTGATGGACATGACTATATAGACAGTGCTGTAAAAAAATGGTGCAACTTGTATTATAGTAAGTAGAAAAGTTGAAATGAAACATAAGGTTAGTTATGTTTTAATTGATGAAATTAGACATAAACTTGGTTATATAGCCTCAAACTTCTATGAATGGCCTCAAAGAAAATTAAAAAAATTATAGGAGTTACAGGAACTAATGGAAAAAAACTTCATCAACTTATATGATAGAAAAAAATTGATGGGAGATACTCCTATAACTCGTATAGGGACTATAGAATATAAAATAGGTGATGAAGTATTTGAAGCTGTTAATACAACTCCTGAATCACTTGATTTAATAAAAGATTTTTGATAAAACTTTAAAGAAAAAAAGATTGAATATGTTGTTATGGAAGTAAGTTCTCATTCACTTGAAATAGGTAGAGTAGATGTTTTAGATTTTTGACTATGCTCTTTTCACAAATCTAACTCAAGATCACTTAGATTATCATGTGACTATGGAAAAATTATTTTTCAAGCTAAGAGAAAATTATTTTTAAAACTTAAAGATATCAATAATTCAGTATTTAATATTGATGATAAGTATGGGAAAAAGACTATATGATGAATTCATAGAAGATAATCCTGAAATAATCTCTTACGGAATAGATGGAGGAGATTTAGAAGGAGAATACTTAGATGATGGTTATATAGATATTAAATTTAAAGGAAAAAGTGGAAAAAGGTTAAATTTGCTTTTATTAGGTGATTTTTAATTTATACAATACTTTAGGTGCAGTTGCTATTGCTATAAAAAAATGGGAATTAGTTGGGAAGATATTTTTTAAAAAGAGTCTCAAATATAAAGGCTGCTCCTGGAAGATTTGAAGCTTTTAAATTGTGGGCAAGATTATAAAGTTATAGTTGACTATGCTCATACCCCTGATGCCTTAGTAAATGTTATTGTTGCTGCAAGAAATATTAGAAATGGTAATAGAATAATAACTATCTTTGGTTGTGGTGGAGATAGAGATAGAACTAAGAGACCTATAATGGCTAAGGCTGCTGAAAATTTATCAGATATTGTAATTCTAACATCAGATAATCCAAGAACTGAAAGTCCTGAACAAATATTTGCTGATGTAAAAACAGGATTTACAAAAAAATGATGATTATTTCTTTGAACCTGATAGAGAAAAAAAGCAATAAAACTAGCTATTAATATGGCAGAAAAAAATGATATTATCCTTATAACAGGAAAAGGACATGAAACATACCATATAATCGGTACGAAAAAAATGGCACTTTGATGATAAGGAAATTGCAAGAAGAGAAATTGTTAGAAGAAGGATGGTAGAAAATGTTAATTAATGATGTAAATAAAGTTAAAGTTGGTAATATTGTGTTTGGAGGAAAAAAAGAGATTTGTTTTAATAGCAGGACCTTGTGTTATGGAATCTCAAGAACTGATGGATGAAGTTGCAGGAGGAATAAAAGAAATTTGTGATAGATTAGGTATAGAATATATATTCAAGGCTTCTTTTTGATAAGGCTAATCGTTCATCTATACATTCATATAGAGGACCTAGGTTTAGAAGAAGGAATGAAAAATGCTTGCCAAAACAAAAGAAAAAAATTTAATGTTCCTGTTATTACAGATGTTCATGAAGCTTGGCAATGTAAAGAAGTTGCAAAAGTAGCAGATATTTTACAAATTCCTGCATTCTTATGTAGACAAACAGACTTACTTATAGCTGCTGCTGAAACAGGTAAGGCTGTAAATATTAAAAAAGGGCAATTTTTAGCACCTTGGGATATGAAAAATATAGTTGTTAAAATGGAAGAATCAGGAAACCAAAATATAATGTTATGTGAAAGAGGAAGTACATTTGGATACAATAATATGGTAGTGGATATGAGAAGTTTACTTGAAATGAGAAAATTTAATTATCCTGTTGTATTTGATGTGACACACTCAGTTCAAAAACCAGGTGGACTTGGGACAGCAACATCAGGAGACAGAGAATATGTATATCCACTTTTAAGAGCAGGGACTTGCTATTGGTGTTGATGCAATATTTGCTGAAGTTCATCCTAATCCAACAGAAGCAAAATCTGATGGACCAAATATGCTATATTTAAAAGATTTAGAAGAAATTTTAAAAGACTGCAATAGAAATAGATAAAATAGTTAAAGGTGTATAAGATAAAATTAAAGTAAAAAAATAAAAGGGCTGTTACAGATTATAGAAAGTAAAAATAGTTCGTTACTGAGTAAATTTCTAACGATAAAAAAATCAGAATCTGCATCATAAGAAGCTCTAACAATAAATTGCTAAGTGCTTCTAAGAAATCAGGAAACTGCTACACTCAAACACTCCTGAATTTGCTCGGCTCATTCTATTTGATTTTTTTCTAAAATTTCCATTCGTAACTCACTTATTTTTTTACTTTAGATTGAAAAATTTAATTTTTGCAACAGCCCTATTTTTTTATTTTTTAAATCACTTAAATATGGGATTTTAGCTCTTATTTCAGAAATTTTTTTCTAAATCTATTGTAGCCATTAGTAATTCTTCATTTGTACCACTAGCTTCGATCAAAGTACTTCCATCAGGCTCTACAATTTTTGATTTTTCCACAACAGCTATCTCCAACTGCATTACAACCAGCTATAAATAGTAAGTTAAATAATGAATTGGCAGCTAAATCTATATGCCATCTATTCTCAGCATTAAAGCTCCATAAAGAAGGTACAAAAATAATCTCTGCTCCTTTTTAGACATTCTATTCTTGCAGGTTCAGGAAATTCTAAGTCATAACAAAGTAATATACCTATTTTTTTCCAAATTTAGTATTCTTTACTACAAATTTATTTCCAGCTTTAAATTTAGTTTTTTTCTTTTTTTCCAAAGATAAACTTTTTCTTGCATTAGCAAGAATTTTTACCATCATCATCAATAAAAAAATACAAGAGTTATAGAAAATCTCTTGATTTTTTTAGTTGTTTTACTTTCTAGATAACCAACTAAGATATGTATTTTTAAAAAGTCTTGCCTTCTCTTGTAATTTTTCAATAAAAGTATTTTTCAAAAATCTTTCAGGTAGATTTTTGAAGTTCATCAGTAGTAATTGTATAACCTATAGTAGCTAGTTCAGGGAAAACATATGATATCTACATTTTCTTTAGCTGCCTCTTCTATTTTTTTAAAAAAATCTTTTTACAATTTTTCCTCTATATTTTTTTGTTCAATTTTTCATTTGTGCTAAAGCAATTTTTAAACTTTTTTTCTTTTTCATATACTCCATATCCTCAAAAATTAGAAATTTTCTATATTTTTAATATTTATTACTAAAAAAAGTCAAAAATTTTTACCAAATTTTTAAGAATGCTATGCTATAATAAAAACATATTAATCATGGAGAGGGTTAATGGTGAAAAACTCACACTGTAATAAGAAACTAAATAATTATAGGGAGGAAAGAATGATAAAAAAAATATTTATGTGTCTAATGCTTGTACTTGCTTTTACAGCTTGTCAATCATTAAACTATGTTAAAGAGAAAAAAATGAAACAATTCAATTAGTAGTAAAAGGTAATGATAATAATATCTATATGTTAGGAAATAATTATGATTATCAATTTTCTGGGAAAGATGCAGATAGATTATTAAGATTAAGTAACTTTCCAAAAGAATTAAACTTTTCAAGAGAACAATTAAAAAAATGCTTCAGTAAATATTCATGTTGATGCAAGAGATGGAAGTGTTGGACTTGATTTTCGGAAGTAGAATTACAATCAACAAAAAAATCTGGGAATAATGCTAACTATGAAAAAAAGAACAAAAAGTTTTTTTATGAAAATTTAAAAAAATGAACTTAATAGAAGAAAAGTTAGATATAAAATTGAAGAAAATTCTGAAGAATGGGTAATTGTTCTTTTAGATGTTCCTTATTTTGAAGGAAAAGTTGTAAAATTACAAAATCGTAATGAATTTTTAGAAAAAGGTAAAGGACAATATATAAATGTACCATCTAAATTATATTTAACTGATCCACCTAGTCAAGCAACAGAAGGTGCAGTTGGTGGACTTATGGGAGCAGTAGCAGTACCAGTTATGGTAGTATTAGCTATACCAGCACTTGTTGTATTACCATTCCTTATACCTTTCATGAAAAATAGGAAATACGCCATAGTAATATTAAAAGAGTTATTCACAAAAAAATCTATTAGAAAAAAAGCCATTGTAGTTAAAAATTACATTGGCTTTTTTTGTGTTTTTAGGTGTATAATAGTCAAAAATCACTGAAAAAAATCTTAATTTTCAATTGATTTTAAAAAAATAAAATTTAGGAGGTAAATATGGCAAAGAAATCTTATGAAGTACTAAATGACCCATTTTTAAACAAAGGAACAGCTTTCACAAAGGAAGAAAGAAAAAGAACTAGAATTAACTGGACTACTACCACCACAAATTCAAACAATTGAGGAACAAGCAGAACAAGTATATGCACAATACAAAAAGTAAAGAACCTCTAATAAACAAAAAGAAGATTTTTTTAATGGAAATTTTTTTGACACAAATAGAACTTTGTTTTTATTACTTGTTCAGTCAACATGTAGTTGAATTTATGCCAATAGTATACGATCCAGTTATAGCTGAAAATATAGAAAATTATAGTGAGCTGTTTGTAAATCCGCAAAATGCAGTATATTTGTCAATAGACTCTCCTGAAACAATTGAAGAATCTTTAAGAAATGCAACAAAAGATAGAGAAATAAGACTTATAGTTGCAACTGATGCAGAAGGTATTTTAGGAATTGGAGATTGGGGAACTAATGGAGTTGACATTTCTGTTGGAAAGTTAATGGTCTATACAGCAGCAGCTGGTATAGATCCTAAGTCAGTTTTACCAGTTGTTTTAGATGCAGGAACAAATCGTGAAACTTTACTTGAAGACAAACTATATTTAGGAAATCGTCATAAAAGAGTTTATGGAGATAAATACTATGATTTTGTAGATAAATTTGTTCAAACTGCTGAAAAACTATTCCCTAGACTATATCTGCACTTTGAAGATTTTGGTCGTTCAAATGCAGCTAATGTTTTACATAAATATTGGAAAACTTATCCTGTATTTAATGATGATATTCAAGGAACAGGAATAATCACATTAGCAGGAATTTTAGGAGCATTAAAAATTTCTGGAGAAAAATTAACTGATCAAAGATATATGTGTTTTGGAGCAGGAACAGCCGGAGCAGGAATAGCAGATCGTATATATCAAGAAATGTTACAACAAGGTTTATCTGAAAATGAAGCTCGTAATAGATTTTATTTAGTTGACAAACAAGGACTTTTGTTTGACGATATGGATGATTTAACACCAGAACAAAAACCATTTGCTCGTAAAAGAACTGAATTTAATAATGCAAATGAATTAACAAATTTAGAAGCAGCAGTTAAGGCAGTTAGACCAACTATTTTTAGTTGGAACTTCTACTCAACCAAATACTTTTTACAGAAACAATAGTAAAAGAAATGGCTTCATATACAGCAAGACCTATTATATTCCCATTGAGTAATCCAACAAAATTAGCAGAAGCAACTGCTGAAAATTTAATTAAATGGACAGAAGGGAAGGCACTAGTTGCAACAGGTATTCCTGCTGATCCAGTTGAATACAATGGAGTAACTTATGAAATAGGACAAGCTAATAATGCTTTTAATATATCCAGCACTTGGATTAGGAGCAATAGCTTCAACAGCTAAATTAATGACAAATGAAATGATATCAAAAGCTGCTCACTCATTGGGAGGAATTGTCGATACAACAAAACCAGGAGCAGCTACATTACCACCAGTATCAAAACTAACAGAATTTTCTCAAAGAGTTGCTGAAGCTGTTGGACAATGTGCATTAGATCAAAAAAATTAAATAGAGAAGACATAACTGATATAAAAAGAGGCTATTGAAAAAAATTAAGTGGACACCAAAATATTAAAATTTAAAGAGAGGTACTCAGAAAAATGGAAGCATTTATAACATCAATAGGAAGTATATTATCCATAGTTTTATTAATTGCTTTAGGATATGTGTTGAAAGAAAAACAATGGTTTAGTGATAGTTTTAGTGGAAATATATCTAAGTTGATTATGAATATTGCTTTACCAGCGTCTATTTTTTTGTATCTGTTTTTGAAGTATTTGACATTAAAATCTTTATTATCTTTAACAGGTGCTTTAGTTTATACTTTTTTTATCTGTAATAATTGGATATTTTTTTGCATATATACTTGTAAAAATTATAAATGTTCCAGTTGGAAGAAAAGGGACTTTCATAAATACTGTTGTCAATGCAAATACAATTTTTATTGGACTACCATTAAATATTGCACTATTTGGAAATCAAAGTTTACCGTATTTTTTTAGTTTATTATGTTACAAAACACAGTTTCAACCTGGGCATTTGGAGCAATACTAATTGGTAACGATACAAATGATAAAAATAAACAAGGAACAACCTTTGATTGGAAAAAGTTATTTCCACCTCCATTATTAGGTTTTTATAGTAGCTTTAGTATTTTTTTATTCTTAAGTATACCTGTCCCTGCTTTTTGTTAATTCTACATTAGGATATTTAGGAGGAATAGTTACACCACTATCTTTAATATATATAGGAATTGTTTTACATAATGCTGGACTAAAAAAAGTATAAAATTTGATAGAGATACAATATTTGCTCTCATAGGAAGATTTATCTTTTCACCAATTGTTATGCTTATTTTAATAAAATTTGCTTCAGATATTCTACCATTAAAAGAGCTATCAGCAATAGAAGTGAAAAACATTCATAGTACAGTCAGCTGCTCCAGCACTTGCAGTATTACCAATTTTTAGTTAATGAGGCAAAGGGTGATGTAGAATATGCAACAAATGTAGTAACAACAAGTACATTATTATTTGTTATTGTGATTCCAATAATTACTACATTGTTGGGAGGAATATAAGCTATATAAAAAAATAAAACTGTAGAAAAATAATAAGTAAAAATTTTCTAAAATGGAAAAAGCCATTGCAAAAATAGCATTGGCTTTTTTTATCTTTTAGGTATATAATACTTAAAAATTAGAAAGATTGAGGTAAAAAAATGAATGAAGTTTTTAAAAAGCAATTAAAGAAAGAAGAAGTATCAGAAAAATATAAAAAGTGATATGTTACCAAAAGAAATTATTGATCAAGTTATTGAAAGTGGACTTTTTGCAGCAAGTGGGAAAAGGTCAACAATCTCCTATTATTATCTCAGTAACAAATAAAGAACTTCGTAATAAATTATCAAGAATGAATTGTGAAATTGGAGGATGGAAAGAAGGTTTTGATCCATTTTTCAATGCACCTGTTGTATTGGTAGTTTTAGCTCCAAAAGATTGGGCGAATAAAGCATATGATGGAAGTCTTGTTATGGGGAATATGATGTTAGCTGCTCATGCTTTAAATATAGGAAGTTGTTGGATAAATAGAGCAAGACAAGAATTTGAAACCGAAGAAGGAAAAGAAATTTTTAAAAATCTCTTGGAATTGAAGGAGAATATGAAGGAATAGGACATTGTATTTTTAGGTTATGTAGATGGAGAATATCCAAGTGTTCCAGCAAGAAAAAGCAAATCGTGTTTACTATGTTGATTAAAAAAATAAAATTAAAGGGCTGTTACAAAAATAATAAAAAGTAAAAATAGTTCGTTACTGAGTAAATTTCCTAACGATAAAAAAATCAAGAATCTGCATCATAAGAAGCTCTAAGCAATAAATTGCCAAGTGCTTCTAAGAAATCAGGAAACTCGCTACACTCAAACACTCCTGAATTTGCTCGGCTCATTCTATTTGATTTTTTTATCTAAAAATTTCCATTCGTAACTCACTTATTTTTTTACTTTGGGATTGAAATTTTAATTTTACAACAGCCCCAATTTCACTAGAGAATAAATAAACTTAACAAGATTGTAAAATAAGCCAAACATTATCAAAGTTTTTATTTTTTTAAATCTTCTTTTTTTAATCCAAAAATAAATATGTCCAGAATCTCCAAACATCAATGCATAATCATCAGATTCAACTGTATCCATTTGAAAAAGTAATATCCAATTTTCAGCAGCCTTTTTGATTTCTTCTTTATATTTTTTTAGGTGAAGCTTTAACAGCCTCCATATCAAAAATCTCTTGTTACCTCTACACATTCTTCTTCCATTGCATTTTTGAACTACATCTGGATAACCAAGTAATTTTTGTATGACTTTCAAGACTATCCATATATTCTTCATAGAAATCACAATAATTATCAAAAAAATTATCGTTAAGTTCATCATAGCCTTCAAATGTTTCATACTTTTTCTAGAAGAATATCATTCTCATTAAGCTTTTTCAAAGTTTTCGTAAGAAGGGTAACTAATATTTGATTTAAAATTAACTTTAAATTCAGGAACTATATTATAGTCTTCCATATCTTCAGGAAAATCAATTAATTCAAAGTTAGAAATATCTTCATAGTAGAAAACTTTAGCACAGCCTTTATTCTTAAGTTCATATCCCCATTCTTCTGTTTCTAACTCATAGAAAAAAATATAGCATACCTTTATCAGGAAGTAAGTTATCTTTGTCTAAAGCTTTTAACTTCTTCTAAATTGATTTGTGCTAAGAAAGATAAAGGAAGTTCTTGATAATAAAGGTCAAAACAAAGTCTTTTGGAAGATAAGGTTTACCTCAATCTTACTTTTTTATTTAAAATTTCATTATCTTCATTAGGTTCAGTAAAAAAATAGTAATTTCATCTTTTTTTAACTTCACTTAGTATTTTTTTGTTAAAAAGTTCTTTAAAATCCATAATAAAACTCCTTTACATAGTATTTTTCTTTAGTATATCTTTTTAGAAAGTTTTTTTGTCAATAGACAAATATTATAATTTGAAGTAAAATTGAGATAATAAAAAAATATTTAAAAAAAGGATATGAGGAAGATGAGAGAATATAATTTTTAAAGCAAGTGATAGTACAGGTGAAATGTTAATGGGTTTAGGCTTTTCCTTTTTCATTTATGGGAGTGGCAGGAATAATTTTTAACATTAAGATTAATTTTTATTCCCAAAAAAATAAAATATTCAAGTTATGTGGATAATATATATTTAGAAAAATTTTTTAATAATTGTACCAGCACTGATAATAACCGCTTATATAATGAAGTTGATAAAAAAATATGCAATAAAAAAAATTATCACATATATGAAGAAAAAGAAATATTAAAAAAATAGAAAATGATAAAAAGATAATAGAATTAGCTTATACAGCCATAAAAGATATAAAAATTGATAAAAAAAGGAAATAAAAATTTCTAAGTGTTATAAACTTGTCATAAAGACAAATTCAAAAGATTTTAAAATTTTTTTGTAAGACCAAAAAAAGAAATTATTTTGGAGGAGCTACTGAAAATGATTTTGATAATTTAGAAAAATTTTTTTATCTTTTTCTTAAAGAGAAAAATATCAAAATAAATTTTTTTATAAAAAAATTAGAAATTTTTACTAAATCTTAACAATTACTAGTTATAATTAAAATATAAATCAAAAAGGGGGAATTAAAATGTTAAAAAAAGAATACTTTTACCTGTATTTTTTTGTTTATTTTAATTGTTTTTCGTGGTTGTTGAGACTTTAAAAATAGGTGTACTTATTCAAAATAAAGTTTCAAAAGAAATGATTAGTACTTCAGTTGAAAGAAATATGTTTTTTTAAATAAATTTTAGATATTTTATGGGGTTGTTGCAAATTAACAAAAAGTAAAAAAATAGTTCGTTACTGAGTAAAATTTCCATTCGTAACTCACTTATTTTTTTACTTTAGGATTGAAATTTTAATTTTACAACAGCCCCATTTTTTTATATGTTATACTGTAATAAATAAATAATTAAATTAAATATTTGAAGGAGTAGAGATGCATTTATTTTTTTCTTACTAGTTTTTCTGGGCTTACTTATTTCATCAATATTTTTTTACTATGGCTGAGATAAAGTATATTAAAGAGACTTTAAAATTAAAAATACAAAGTATATAATATTGTTAAGAGAGCTAGAAACAATGACACCTTTTTGTAACTTTGCTTTATTGCAAGTGAATCTAGGGCAATACTTAAATCAGTATTTCCCGTCTTTTTGTTCCTTATGTTTTTATATCTTATAATCTTGATTATTGAATTTTTTTAGAAAAAAAGATAAATATGAAAGAACTTATAGTAAATTCTGTACTTTTGTATCATAGATGTTGCTTTAGTAACTATAGGTTTAATAATGATTTTTGGATTTTAGTAACAAGGAGTAAATATGCAAGAATTCTTATTTGGGGCTGTTTTTAGTCGTTATTATATCGGGAATATTTTCATTTTTTTGAGATAGCTTTTATAAGAAAGTTCTTTGAAATAAAAATCTACTAAATATATAAAATTATTAAAAATTCTAGAGATTTTATTCTTTTTAATGATATTTTTTAGTGAAATTTTATTTATAGCATTAACTTTTTTTGTATTTTTTTAGTTTTTAATTTCTGATTTTAAGAAAAAAATTATAAGTAAAGAAGAGCTTATAATTAATACATTATTTTATTTTATTGATATATTATTAATAATTTTGGCAATGTTGTTAATTTTAGGAAATCTTCCAAGTATTTAGGTATATATGAATTAAAAAAATAAAAAAATTATATATTTTTTTCATTTGGAAAAGGGCAGTTATATTTTTTTAATCATATTAATAAGTATTAAAATAATTTTTTTATTTTTAGTAATAGGGAGGATAATATGTATATGGAGATTTTTTTCTTTTTGTTTTTTTGTACCTTTTCTATTTACTTATGCATTGATGATAGGATTAGGATTTTTAGAAATTCAAATTTTAAAAACATACTTTTAAAGTAAAAAGATTTTATATTAGTAATTTTATTGAAAAATTTTTTTGAAATATTTTTATATTCTCAGATAAAATAAATATAAAGTCTTTAAAAATTTTGGCAACTTTATATTTTACGGTTTTAATTTTTTTATTTTTTTGTTTCAAAAATTACTACTAAAATTTTTATATATATTTTACTTTTTCTTTGTAGACTTATTCTTTATGCATTTAATTCTAGAATTAGAGAGTCAATAATAATTATGCCTGCCTTCTAAATAGTAGAAATTAAATTAAAATAAAAATGAAAGAGGTTTAAAATGGAATTGATTTTTATTTTATTTATAATTTTAGCTCCAATTTCTTTTTAACATTATTAGAAATAATAGTTTTTAAAAGAGAGTTGTGAAAAGACTCTAAAATATTTAAAATTATTAAAAAGGTATAGAAATTTTTTCTTTTTTTATCAAGTAATGGAGTAATATGGCTTATTATTTGTATTATAATATATTTTACAGTCTTAATTTTTTTGATTTTTTTATAAGAAGATTATAAATATAAAAAGAATTTATAATAAGCATAATATACTATATCATTGATATAGTGTTAGCAATTTTGATTCTTTATAAAGTTGAGGATTCTTTATCAGTAGTGTTATCACAATAGTTATTTTTGTGCGACTTTGTAAATATATATGAGTTAAAAAAATAAAAAAATTCAGAAGGGAGCAATTATGATTTTATTATTCTTACTTTCATTTTCTATATTACCTATAATATTAACTTTTTTTGGAAATACTTTTTATAAAAATCTTAAGTATAAAAAAATATAAAGTATATAAGATTATTAAAAATATTTGAATTAATTACTCCTTTTATTGCCCTTATTGTTTCACAGACTCTAGACAAGTTATTGGAATGACATTTTTAGTATCTTATCTCTAACATATTTTGGAATTTTTACTTTATGATGTTTTTAAAGGAAAAAAATAGATGGAAATGAGTTTACAATAAACTTTGTATTTTATTTAGTAGATATTGTATTGATGTTTTTTTATCTACATTAATAAATGTTAAAATAATTTTTTTATTTTAGTTTTTTATTGATTAATAATACTTTATTTTGAAGATATATTAAATTAATATTGTTATATTGAAGGAGAGAGGTATGGATTTTTTTAGTACTTTTTATTTTTTTATATTATTTTTTTCTTTTGGGTTATCTTGACTATTTTTGAAGTAACTATTATTAGTAGAATGAAAGTCAGTACTTTTTAAATATATAAAATTATTAAAAATTTTTAGAATTTTTTTATGTTATTTTTAACAATTATTTCAATAGTTTTTATTTATATATAAATGTAGAAATTTTTCTCTTATTTTTTTATTATTTGCTTTCTATAATAATATATTTTTTGGATTTTTAATACATGATTTTTTGGAAAAAGAAAAATTACTAAAAAGGATTTTTATAATATATTTCTTATATTTTTTTATTGATATAATATTAATTATAATATTATTGCATTTGATAATGATTTTTAATGAGTGATTTTTCCAAGTGTTTAAATATTATGAGGTGATAAAATGATAGCATTTATTTTTACAGTTCTATTATTAATAGCAACAATAGGAGGACTATTTACATTTTTTGAAATCTGTATTCTAAAAATTATTTTTTTAAAAATAGAAAAATTTAAAGTATATAAAATTTTTGAAAAATTTTAGAAATAATGATAATTATTATTTCTTGCATTACCTTTTATTTCTCTGAAAAATATTAATCATATTTTTTTGTCCTTAATATATTTCATAATTCTAATTTATGATTTCTATAAAAAGAAAAATAGATATAAAAATTTTTATAATTAATTTTGTCTTTTTGTTTGGTGATTTCTATGTAATGAATTTAGCTATTAAAATAACTTCTCAAAAAAATTACCTAATTTTTAAGTACTTATATGATATGTATGATATAATAGTATAAAAATATAGGAGAGAGGAAAAATGAAAGCTAAGTTCGATAAAAATATATAAAGAAATAGTTGATACTATCGTAGAAAAAGGAATTTGGAGTGAAGGAAATGTCAGAACAAAAATATGCAGATGGAACAGCTGCACATTATAAAAGCTATATAGGTTATCAATTTAGACTTGATAACTCAGGTGATGAAGCACATTTAATAACTTCAAGATTTGCACCAAGTAAAGCAGCCATAAGAGAACTATATTGGATATGGATATTACAATCAAATAATGTAGATGTTTTAAATGACTTAGGTTGTAAGTTTTTGGGACGAATGGAAAGCAAGAAGATGGAACTATTGGAAAAGCTTATGGTTATCAAATAGCACAAGAAACTTATGGACAAAAAGATCTCAACTTCACTATGTTATAAATGAACTTAAAAAGAATCCAAATAGTAGAAGAATTATGACAGAAATTTGGGTGCCTAATGAACTTTCTGAAATGGCATTAACACCTTGTGTACATTTAACACAATGGTCAGTGATTGGAAATAAATTGTATTTAGAAGTTAGACAAAGAAGCTGTGATGTAGCATTAGGTTTAGTTGCTAATGTATTCCAATATGCAGTTTTACATAAATTAGTAGCACTTGAATGTGGACTTGAAGCGGCAGATATAATATGGAATATCCATAATATGCATATCTATGACAGACATTATGATAAACTAATAAAAGCAAGTTAATGGTGAAACATTTGAACCTGCAAAAAAATAAAAATAAATAATTTTAAATCAATCTTTGATTTTTAAACCTGATGATGTTGAAATTGTTGACTATAAATATGGAGAGAAAGTTAACTATGAGGTGGCTATTTAATGGAAAAGAAATATTATAAAAATTTAAAAAAATGATAGTTTGTGTTGGAAAAGATAATTTAATTGGAGATAGAACTCCTGATGAAAAATAGTAATGGTATGTTATGGCATGTAAAAAGAAGAATTGATGTATTTCAAAAGAAAGAACTATGGGAAACACAGTTTTATTTGGAGGAACTACAGCTAAATATGTTCCTGTTGAGCTTATGAGAAAAAAATAGGGAAGTGATAGTTCTTCATAGAACTATGGACGTACCTAAAATTGATTGAAGATTTAACTCTAGAAAATAAGACTATTTTTTTGTTGCTGGAGGATATAGTATATATAAATACTTTCTAGATAATTTTGAAATAGATGAAATATTTTTATCAACAATAAAAAGATAGTGTAGAAGTTAAAAGAAGCAGTTGAACCTTTATATCTTCCAAATGTTGAAGAATATGGGTATAAGGTAGTAGAAAAGAAAGAGTATGATGAATTTATAGCTTATGTTTATAAAAAAATAGGATAGGGGTAAAATGAAGATAGTAATTGTTGGAGCAGGGAAGGTAGGAGAACTTCTTTGTCGTGATTTATCATTAGAAGGAAATGATATAATTTTTAATTGAGCAAGATGCAAAAAAATACTTGAGAAGATTTTAGCAAATAATGATATTATGGGATTTGTTGGGAGTGGAGTAAGCTATGATGCACAAATGGAAGCAGAAGTTCCAAAAAGCTGATGTTTTTCATAGCTGTTACTGAAAAAGATGAAATAAATATAATAGCCTCAGTTATAGCTAAAAAAACTAGGAGCAAAAATATACTATTGCTAGAGTAAGAAGTACAGATTATTCATCTCAACTTAATTTTATGACTGATTCTTTAGGAATAGACTTAGTTATAAATCCAGAGTTGGAAGCAGCAAAAGATATAAAACAAAAATATAGATTTTCCCAGAAGCATTAAATGTTGAAAAATTTCTTAGATGGAAGATTAAAACTTGTTGAATTTCCACATTGATAAGGATTCAATTTTAGATAATGTTTCACTTTTTGATTTTTAAACAAAAATTTTTCCCTAATTTATTAGTTTGTATAATAAAAAGAGGAGATGAAGTAATAATACCTTCAGGAAATAGTGTTATCAAAGGTGACGATAGAATCTATATAACAGGAAGTAATAGTGAAATTATAAAATTCCAAGATGCACTTGGAAAAGATAGAAGAAAAATAAAATCAGCCTTTATAATAGGAGCTGGAATAATCACTCATTATTTAGCTGAAGAGCTTTTAAAAAGATAAAATAGCAGTGAAAAATAGTTGAGATGAATCCTAAAAAGGCAAATAAATTTAGTGAATATTTACCAAATGCGACTATAATTAATGCTGATGGAAGTAATGAAGAAATTTTTAAGAGAAGAAAATTTCCAAAACTATGATTCATGTATATCAATAACAGGTATAGATGAAGTAAATATGTTTATTTCAATTTATGCTAAGAAAAATAGGTATAAAGAAAAATTATTACTAAATTAAATAAAGTTATCTTTTTGTTGATATATTGGGAGAAAAATAGTTTCCAATCTATAATAACTCCTAAAAAGATAATAGCCGACAACATAGTTAGAGTTGTACGTTCTATTGCAAACAAAAAGAAAAATTTGATAGAAAAATTTCTATAGACTTGAAAAATAATACAGTTGAAGCAATAGAAATTCTAGTAAATTCTGATAGTAAAATAAATAATATACCATTAAAGGATTTAAAAATTAAGAAAAACCTAATTATAGCATATATAGTTAGAAATAATGTAGCTATCTTCCCTAAAAGGTACTGATGTTATAAATGAGGGAGATAGAGTAATAATAATTACAAAGGAAAGTTTCTTCGATGATATTAATAATATAGTTGCAGAATAAGAGATAAAAAGAATTTTATTTGACAAAAGATAAAATTTAAACTATACTATTTATAACAAAGATAACTTGGCTATAGGGAGTTTTCTCCTTGACTATCAGAACCTTGTTACTTAATAGTATCAAGGTTTTTCTATTTTATAAGGAGAGAAAATGGCTTATGATAAACCTTTTTTTAACATATGAAAAGCAGATTGAAAAGCTAGAAAAAAAGAATATAATTTAAATTGTTCAGAAAATAAAGAATTTGACATTGAACTTTTAAAAAAACAATATCATATTATGATTTAATTAACGGGTATAAAAGATTGTTTTATGGAAAATGAAAGTTTTAAAAAAATAAAGTAAATCTTCCTACAATTTTTTTCTTTTTAGTTTGATAGATAAAAAGATTTCAAAATATTTTTGTTTTTATATAGTGTTTATGTGGAGACAATTTTTAAAACTAAAATGGCTTATATTATTTTCGAAAAAAATAAAGGAATTGAGAATATAGATTATCTAGATTTTTAATAAGTATACTGTTCAAAACCCTAAAAGAAAAATAGATTAATAAAAAAACATTAAATGATATCACAGCTGTACATCTTTATTCTGAAGATAATCCAACAAAACATTATAGAGAAAAAAACATAACCATATTCCACCTTGGATCTTATTTAAAAATGTTAAATTTGGAACAGTGATAGATTTATTTACTTTTTTTAAATAGAAATGAAAAAAATTAGAACTTATTCAGGAATATGATATTTTTTAAAACAAATAAAATAACTGAAGATGAGAAACTAGAAATGTTTAAAAATATGATTTCAATTATAAGAAAGTTTAGAAATAAAAATAGCACATAATTCAAAAAAGTTATTGGTATAAGTATATTAAATAATAGTTTAAATTTTTTTCTAATTTATTAAAAAAATAGATACATTTAAACTTATAAGAAAAAGATATAAAACATCAAATAAATAATACAGGCTTATTTTTCTATGTTTGTATCATTAGTGTATTTGCTTAGTCCAAATATAATTCATCTTCTTTTACTAACGATGTAATAAATTTTTTTGGCAAGTGGAGAAAAAAAGAATTAATTAGATTTTATTTAGAAAAAGCTAATTTCCCAATGTCTATAGAAAAATAGGTTAAATGATTTAAAGAAAAACTTGAGTTAAAAATTAGACTTAGAATAAGTCAAGATTAGAAAGGCTAAAAAGTGGTGCATATGGATAAAAGTTTCTATAAATAATTTTTAGTGAAGTAGAAATAGAAATATTAAGAAAAATTAAATGAATATGGAAAAAGGCTATATAGTTGGAGGAGCTATAAGAGATATACTACTTGGTTTGGAACCAAAGGATATAGATTTTACGACAAATCTTCCTTATGAAACTTTAAAAAGATTTATTTAGTGAATATAATCCAAAGGAAACAGGAAAATCATTTGGAGTTTTAAGGATAAGAGTTAATGATACAGATTATGAAATTGCTAAGTTTAGAGAAGATAAGTATGAAGAAAAAGATGGCTTAAAAATAGTTCCAGAAGATAATAAAGTAGATTTTTGTAGATGATATAAAAGAAGACTTAGCAAGAAGAGATTTTTTTCAATAAATGCTATGGCATATAATGAAGCCGATGGAATAGTAGATTTATATAACGGACAAAAAGACATAGAAAATAAAGTAATAAATTTTTGTTGGTAATGCTGAAGAAAGAATAATAGAAGATCCACTTCGTATATTGAGAGCTTTTAGATTTATGTCAAGACTAGGTTTTTCTTTATCTGAAAAATACTATTGAAGCAATAAAAAAAGCAAAAAGATTTACTTAAAAAGTATTCCAGAAGAAAGAATTACTATGGAATTTAGTAAATTATTATTGGGAAAAAAATGTAAAAATACATTGACTGCAATGAAGGATACAGGGAGTATTAGAACTTATAATTCCTGAATTTAAAGCTACTTATGATTTTTGAACAACATAATCCACATCATAATTTAGATTTATTCAATCATATTATAAGTGTGGTGAGTAAAGTTCCTGCTGATTTAGAATTAAGATACACTGCACTTTTTACATGATATAGCAAAAGCCACTTGTTCAGACTTTTTGATGAAAATGGAGTAGCTCACTATAAAACTCATGAAATAGTTGGAGCTGATATGGCAAGAGATATCTTAACTAGATTAAAATTACCTGTGAAATTAATAGATACTGTGGAAGATATAATAAAAAAAGCATATGGTTTTTGTATAGAGACGTCACAGATAAAAAAATTCAATAAATTATTATCTGAAATGGGTTATGATAACTTATTAAGACTGATAGAACATTGTAATGCTGATAATAGTTCAAAAAAATAATGAGGTTGTAAATCCAGAAAATGATTTATATGAAAGATTAAAAAAGAGCAGTTGAAAAAGCAAATGCAAGTTACTGTAAAATGATTTAGCATTAAATGGAAAAAGACTTAATAGATATGGGATTTAAAGGGACTGAAATCGGAAAAATTAAAGGTGAATTATTAGATAAATATTTATCTGAAGAAATTCCAAATGAAAAAGAAGCAATGTTAGCTTATGTAAGAGAAAAAAATATTTAAAATAGATTAAAATCACACTCAAAAATAAAAGGAGTGTGATTTTTTTATAATTATGGTATAATAGAGTGTTAAAAATATAATGTAAAATAATTAATATAGGAGAAGAGATGTATCTAAAAAGCAGTTGAAATAAATGGTTTCAAATCTTTTTGGTGAAAAAGTATATATAGATTTTAATCGTGGAATAACATCAATAGTTGGATCAAAATGGCAGTGGAAAATCAAATATTTTTAGATGCTGTCCCTATGGGTTTTAGGTGAGCAATCATACAAAAAAACATCAGAGCAAAAAGAAAGTCAAGATGTTATTTTTTTCTGGTGGAAAAGAAAAGAAAGCTGCAACAAAAGCAGAAGTTTCATTAATAATAGATAACTCAGATAGATATTTAGATTTCGATAATGATATTGTAAAAATTACAAGAAGAATTCATATCACGGGAGAAAAATGAGTATTTAATAAATGATAGTAAAAAGTAGACTTAAAGAAATAGGAAATTTATTTCTAGATACAGGAATAGGGAAAAACTGCTTATTCTGTTATAGGTCAAGGAAAAAGTTGAAAGAATTATAAATTCTTCACCGAAAAGAGATTAAAAATATAATTGAAGAAGCAGCAGGAATAAAAAAATTACAAGCTAATAGATTAGAAGCACAAAAGAATTTAGGAAATATAGAAGTAAATTTAGATAAAGTTGAATTTATCTTAAATGAAACAAGAGAAAATAAAAATAAAATTGAAAAAGCAAGCAGAACTTGCACAAAAAAATATAGATTTAAAAAGATGAAAAATCATCTTTAGCAAAAAGGAATTTATATAACTGAACTTGAGCAAAAAGAAAAATCTTGTAGAAAATGAAGATATCAAAGTAAAATCAGAAGAAGAATGTTCTATTTTTACAAGAAAAAAATTTGATAAAACTTTAAATAGATTAAACACAATTGACTTGGAAAAAGAAGAAGTAAAAACAAAAGATTTTTAATAGACTCAAGAAATAAAGAATTAAAAGATGTAATTTCTACTAAGGAAACAGAACAAGCAGTTACTAGAGAAAGACTGGATAACTTTAAAAAGATAAGTTATTAAAAAGAGGAATATAGCTTACATCTAGAAAATAAGATTGAAAAGAAATTAGAAGAAATCAATATTTTAATAGCTAAAAAAAGAGGAGCTTTCTAAAAATATTTTTGGAAATGGAAGCTGCCAATAAAGAATTTGAAAAGAAAAAAATAAATGAATTAGAAGCTATAAAGGTTGAAAAACCGATTTAATTGAAAGTAGAAACAAGAAAATCAGAGACTTAGAGCTAGAAAAACAATTGAGTTCAAATGAGATGAAAACAATGAAAGAAAAACTAAAAATCAAGTTTAGATGAAGTTGAAATCTTAAAAAGAATTAGATGAAATAACTAAAAAGAAATAGCTAATAATGAGGAGAAAGATTTACTTAATTCTCAAATTAAAGCAAAACAAGAAGAATTAGCTAAAACAGAAGAAAGAAATGAATTTTTAGTAAATCAGCTATCTGAAATAAGTAAAACTATAAATAAACTTTCTCAAGATATCAGAGAATATGAATATCAAGAAAAACTTCATCTGGTAAGTTAGAAGCACTTATAAGAATGGAAGAAAGTAATGAAGGATTTTTCAAATCTGTTAAAGAAGTTCTAAATAGTGGTATTAGTGGTATAGATGGAGTATTGATTTCACTTATTAAGTTTGATGATAAACTAGCTAAGGCAATTGAAGCAGCAGTATCAGGTAATTTACAAGATATCATAGTTGAAGATAAGGAAGTTGCAAAAATGTATAGCTTTTTAACTGAAAAGAAAACTAGGTAGAGCTTCATTTCTAGCACTTGATACAATAAAAAGTAAGCAGAAGAGAGTTTAAAGGAAACATGCCTGGAGTTTTTGGGCTTGGCTGCTGACTTAGTAAGTGCTGAAGATAAGTATAAAAAGGTTGTAGATTTTGTTTTTTGGTGGACTTTTAATAGTTGAAAAATATAGATGTAGCAACAGATATATTAAATAAAAAAATCTCTTTGCTGGGAATATAGTTACAGTAAATGGAGAGCTTGTTAGTTCAAGAGGAAGAATTACTGGAGGAGAAAAATCAAAAATCAAGTATCAATCAAATTTTTGAAAGAAAAAGAAATAAAGGTTTTTAGAAGAAAAAGTATCAAATTTGAAGTCTAAGATAGTTGAAGAGAGTAAAAGAAGAGAAGACTTGAGTATTAAACTAGAAAACTATGAAAACGAGATTGATAAGATAGATTCTTTGGAAGATAGTATTAGAAAAAATGGAGTTACTAAAGAAAGATTTTGAAAATTTATCTGAAAAATCTGAAAGAATTTCTAAAGAGCTTCGTAACATAAAGTTTAATATTGATGATGCAGAAAAATATAAGACTTCTTATCAAGATAGAATAAATTCATCAGTTTCAAATATTGAAGAAATTGAGAAACATATAAATTCTCTTAGAAAAGATTTGGAAGCCGACGAACTTACATTAAAAAGAAACTCTAGCTAATATTGATGAGTTAAATAAGCAGTTTTCTGATACTAGAATTATTTTTTTCTTAACAATAAAAAAATAGTATAGAGCAGTATGAAAGAGATATAATAAGCAAAGAGAATGAAAATTCAGATTTAAAAGAAGAAAAGAAAAAGAATTCTAATGTTGTTATGGAACTTTCACAAAAATATTGAAGAACTAGAAAAATGAAGAACAACTACAAAAAGAGATAGAAGAACATATTAAAAATTTATAACTCTGAAAAACAGAGATATTGAAGTTTTAAATGAAAAGAGAAAACAATTTAAGTAATGAAGAAAGAGAGCTATCTAAAGATAAATCTAAATTAGAAACAGATTTATTACACTCTAATGATAGACTTGAAAAATAACAGAAGTTATTGAAAAATAAAAAAACAGACATTGAAAATATAAATGAAAAATTAACTGAACTTACAGATGTTACAGCAAAAAACTGTTGAAGTTGAAAAATTAAAGAGTTCAAAAGATTATCTAAGAAGTTTAGAAAATAAAAATTAATAATTTTGGAGATGTCAATTTACTTGCTATCAATGAATTTAAAGAACTAAAAGAAAAAAATATGATTATTTAGCAAGAGAAAGAGATGATGTTGTAAAATCGAGAAAACAAGTAATGGATTTAATTCAAGAGATAGATGAAAGAATACATGAAGATTTCCATACAACATATGAAAATATAAATGAAAACTTTAACAAAATGTGTGAGGAAACTATTAGAAATACTGAAGGAAGATTGAATATAATAAATCCTGAAGATTTTTGATAACTGTGGTATAGAAATATTTGTAAAAATTTAAAAATAAGAAGAAACAACCTCTTTCTTTACTTTCAGGTGGAGAAAAATCTATGGTGGCAATAGCCTTTATAATGGCTATCTTTATGTATAAGCCAAGTCCATTTACTTTCTTAGATGAAATTGAGGCAGCACTTGATGAAAAGAACACTAAGAATTTACTTAGCTAAATTAAGAGATTTTTACAGATAAGTCACAATTTATCTTGATTACTCACAATAAAGAGACAATGAAGGAATCAGACAGTATATTTGGAGTTACTATGAATAAAGAAATAGGAATTTCAAAAGATAGTGTCACCTGATAAGATAACAAAAATATTGGATTCAAATAAAGAAAGTAATTAAAAGAAATTTTAACATTAGGAGGAGAAATGGAGAAATGAAGTTATTGTCATATATATATCTTTTGATAACAACAATACGAAATTTTTTTATATGATGAAAAAAATATTACCCATAAGAAAAGTTCCTGATGTTGAAGTTATATGTATAGGGAATGTCAGTGTTGGAGGAACAGGAAAAACTCCAGCAGTTCATTTCTTTGTAAAAATTATTGGCAAAAAGGAAGAAAAAGTTGCTGTAGTTTCCCGTGGATATAGAGGGAAAAAGAAAGAGAGATCCTCTTTTAGTTAGCGATGGAATGGTAATCTTTGCAACAGCACAGGAAAGTGGAGATGAATCATATCTACATGCTTTTAAAACTTTAAAAGTTCCTGTGATTGTTGGTGCAGATAGATATAAAGGCTTTGTATGTTTGCAAAAAAACATTTTGATATAGACACTATAGTTTTAGATGATGGTTTTCAAACATAGAAAACTGTATAGAGATAGAGATGTAGTCCTTATAGATGCTACAAACCCCTTTTGGTGGAGGGCTATGTCTTTACCAGCTAGGACTCTTTAAGAGAAGATTTTAGAAGAGCTGCTAGAAGAGCTTATGAGTTTATAATAACTAAGTCAGATTTAGTAAACGAAAGAGAACTCAGAAGAATAAAAAAATTATCTTAGAAAGAAATTTAAAAAGGAAGTTTCTGTTGCAAAACATGGTATAAGTTGCCTTTGTGATTTAAAAAGGTAATATGAAACCATTATTCTGGGTGAAAAGGGAAGAAAGTTTTGATATTCTCAGGGTTAGCTAATCCTTTGAACTTTGAAAAAGACTGTAATTTCTTTAGCACCTAGCTATATAGAAAGAATAGACTTTAAAGATCACCATAATTTTTAAAGCCAAAAGATATAGCACTTGTAAAGAAAAAGCTGAAAAATGGATGCTGACTATATAATTACAACAGAGAAAAGATTTAGTAAAATTACCAGATAATTTAAATATTAATAATTTGTATGTATTAAAAAAATTGAATTTACTATGTTAGAGGATAATACATTGAAAGATATGAAAGGGTAATATCTATGAAAAAGATGTTAAAAGTTGAGTTTTTTTAAAAGAAAAAAATTTAGATACTTGCATTGAACTTATAAAAGAAAAAGGAAAATTTAATATACTTTCAGAATATGCTAATTTTTATGATAGAAGAACATACTTTAAGGTAAATGAAAAATGGAGATATATTCAAAAACATATAATCCTATCACTTTACTTTTATCTATTTTGTGATGATGATTGCAGATTATCTTTTTAAATATTCATATGTTGAAGAAAAACAAAATATATATTGATAGAGCAAGTAACTTAGATGTGGAAACTCTGAAGAAAAAAATCTTATGAAAACATTGACAAATTCTCACTTAGATTTTTTTCAAAAATCTTTGCAAAAGAGTTGTTTTTAAGAGATAAAAAGCTTTCTTTGAGCTTATGTATAATTTTTCTTTTATGGGAAACCCTAAAGACTTAAAAGTACTTTTTGTTTATGCTTTAGAAGAAATTTTTAATCAAATAAATTATGATGAAAATATTTTTCTATACTATTATTGCATATTTAACTAAATTTAGAGATGATTATTCTGTATATATGAATTCAACTGATGATAGCATAAAATTTGATATAGAAAATTACAATGAAGATAAGAAAATTTATTTGAATATAGTTGAGAAAAATATTTACTAGATACAATTTAAAAATGAAAAATAAATTTAAAAGTAAGTTTATATAGATATTTTTGAAAATGATTTTTGAACTGAATCCAGATCTAAAAAGATCTTCTTAAGGGAAAGATATATGAGAATAGCTATCTATGGTGGAAGTTTCAACCCTATGCATATAGGACATGAAAAAATTGTAGACTATGTTCTAAATAATCTAAATATGGATAAAAATTATAATAATTCCAGTAGGTATACCCTCGCATAGAGAAAATAATTTGGAACAATCTGATACTAGATTAAAAATTTGTAAAAGAAATTTTTTTAAAAGGAAAATATAGAAGTATCTGATATAGAAATAAAGAGTGAAGGAAAAATCATATACCTATGATACACTTCTAAAGCTAATAGATCTATATGGAGAAAACAATGAGTTTTTGAAATAATAGGTGAAGATTCTTTAAAAAGTTTAAAAACTTGGAAAAACTATGAAGAATTATTGAAAATATGTAAGTTTATTGTTTTTCAGAAGAAAAAGATGATAAAAATATTCAAATAGATAAGAGTTTTTAAATAATAAAAATATTATTATTTTTAGAAAATGAATACTATGATATATCTTCAACAGAAATAAGAAATATGGTAAAAATAATGAAGATATCAGTGCTTTTGTAAATAAGAAAAGTAAAAATTAATAGAAAAAGAATACCTAGATTAAAAATAAGAAAAATTTTTAAAAATTTCTTGCAAAAAAATAATCAAAGGTGCTATAATCAAAAAAACATAAAAATCGAATAAATAATCGGATGAAGATATGAGGAGAGATTTCATTTTAAGAAACACCGAAGAAGTAAATCTTTCAGGTAAAGAGGACTCATATTGGACGAGCCTCTGGAGAGCTTATCTACGAGATAACACTGAAGGAGCAAAGCTATTTTTAATAGCCTAAACTCTCAGGTAAAAAGGACGGAGGAATTGTGCATTTACATTTAATTGTATAATTCTTTTTTTAATTTCAGAGGTCTTTTTTAAGACCTTTTTATTCGATTGAAATAAAAAAGAAAAGGAGAGAATGTTTTTATGGTAAATTTTAATTGCAAGTATTAATAGTCTATTTTTGGGGAAGTCTTTTTAATCTTACTTTTTAGTAGGAACAGGAATCTTTTTACAATTAGATTGAGATTTGTACAAGTTAGAAAAATTTCAGAAAAGGAATCACTCAATTAACAGGAGATTTTGACTTAAATGGTAAAGATGCTGACCATAATGGTATGTCATCATTTCAAGCCTTGGCAACAGCTATAGCAGCTCAAGTGGGAACAGGAAATCTAGCGGGGGCAGCAACAGCTATAGTATCTGGAGGGACCAGGAGCTATATTCTGGATGTGGGTAAGTGCATTTTTTTGGAATGTCAACTATCTATGCAGAAGCTATATTAAGTCAATTATTTAAGAAAAAGGTTGAAGGTGAAGTAACAGGAGGACCTGCTTACTATATAGAAGAATTATTTTAATAAAAGGAATTTTTAGCTAAAAAGTTCTTGCAGTATTCTTTTTCACTTTCTTGTATACTTGCTTTAGGATTTATGGGGAAATGGAGTACAAGCAAACTCTATAGGTGAAGCAGTTCAAAATGCTTTTAATATATCACCATATATAACAGGAGCAGTAGTTGCATTACTTGGAGGTTTTGTATTCTTTGGAGGACTTAAAAAGAATAGCTTCTTTTTACAGAAAAAGTTGTACCTATTATGGCAGGATTATACATTTTTAATCTGTATAATAATCATTGCAATAAACCATGCTAATATTTTTAACAGCTTTTTGAATCTATATTTGTAAATGCTTTTTTTCTACAAAATCTATCTTAGGAGGATTTTTTTAGGAATGGGAGTTAAAGAAAAGCTATTAGATATGGGGTTGCAAGAGGACTATTTTCAAATGAAGCTGGTATGGGTTCAACACCACATGCTCATGCAATAGCTAAGGTTAAAAAAATCCTGTTGAACAAGGAAATGTTGCTCTAATAACAGTATTTATTGACACTTTTGTTGTATTAACTTTTAACAGCACTTGTAATTTTAACAGCAAATGTAGGAGATGGAACTTTAACAGGAATTACATTGACACAAAAAAATCTTTTTGAAGCAGCTTTAGGATATTCAGGAAATATATTTTATAGCAGTTGCTTTATTCTTCTTTGCATTTTCAACTATTATTGGTTGGTACTTTCTTTTGGAGAAGCAAATATTAAAATATCTTTTTGGTAAAAAAAGCAATTAACATTTATAGAGTTTTAGTTATGATATCAATTTTTCATAGGATCTACTCAAAAAGTTGATTTAGTTTTGGGAACTTGCAGATTTATTTAATGGACTTATGGTAATTCCTAACTTTAATTGCTCTATTACTTTTAAATAAATTAGTTTTTAGAAACTTCAGATGAATATGATAAAATACATAAATTGTGAACTACTCATGACTAACACCCTACGAGTGCTAGAGTCGAGAGCTTCATAAGATAACTGAAAAAGTAAGTTATCTTCTAAGAAGTTTGGTTTTAAAACCCTTATTCTTTTTGGCTAGTCCACGATAGCCACTACTGGATAAGACTTGTGTTCACACTGCTACTTTTTATCTGTATATTATATTTAAAAAGAACAACTATACAGAACAGTGAATATTTTACAAGGCTACTGTTTACTAGCCTTAACTCCATATATTCAGTTGCTAATATTCTAAATATATTATACACTAAAACTAGTAAAATTGCAAATTTTAGTGCAACATTTTCAATGTTGGTGTTATTCATACCCCTACGAGTACATGTCTCACGGCTAACACTCTTAACGAGTGCTAGAGCCACGAGTGTTCTAACACATTTAATAAAAAATAAAAAGAGACTGTAGCAAAGTTAAGTTTTTAAATCTAAAAGTTAAAAAAATAAGTGAGTTATGAATGGAAATTTTAGATAAAAATCAAATAGAATGAGCCGAGCAAATCCAGGAGTGTCTGAGTGCAACGAGTTTCTGATTTCTTAGAAGCACTTGGCAATTTATTGCTAGAGCTTCTTATGATGCAGATTCTTGATTTTTATCATTAAGAAATTTACTCAGTAACGAACTATTTTTACTTTTTATAAAATATAGTAAAAAAACTATTATAGATAATGAATTAATCATTATTTATAATAGTTTTTCTTTTAAAAATAATTATTTAATTTTTAGAATTATTCTTTTATTAAAGAATTGATTTCATCAAGAATAGCTTTAGTATCTAATCCGTGAGCTTCAATTCCTTCTGCTAAAGTTTCTCCAGAAGCGATCATACAACCTACGCATCCTAAAACCATTTCTTTGTAAAACTTCAACTATTACTGGGTATTTTTCAACCGCTTCCATTATATTCATATCACCTGTAACCATTTTTTATCCTCCTTAATATTGTTTATTATTTTAATATAATTTATTATATTAAAATTTACAATTTTTGTCAAGAATATTTAAAAATAAATAGGATAATAGGTGCTGTAAAAATTAAACTATCAACCCTATCTAGTATTCCACCATGACCTAAAAAGTAAAGTTCCACTATCTTTTAAATGAACTTTTCTTTTTAAAGATGATATAAAAAAATATCACCAAAAAAAGCCTATTAAAGCAAGATATGGTATAAATTTTTATTTGATAATTTATATGGAAAACAAACTTTTAATAAAGCAGCAGTTAAGGTAGTTAAAATCATTCCCCCAATAAGTCCTTCAACTGTTTTTATTAGGACTAATATTAGGAGTTATCTTTCTTTCACCAAAAGATGTTCCCACTTATATATTGGAAACACATCATTTAATTCTATTAAAAATCATATAGTTTAACGATAAAAGTTTAAATTCTCTATATACGAGATACTTCCTATCAAATAAGTTGTTATCAAAAAAAGCAAAAGATTATGAAAAGCTCTTTTATAGAATCTAAGAGCAATAAGAATAAATAGTATCAATAGAACATAAAGATTTTTAAAATAAATTCCTAAATAAAAAGCTAGATTTACAACAATACTAGTTATTATTAATTCACTATTATATTTTTATATAGGCAAACTGTAAAACTCTTTAAAAAGCCAAAGTAGAGATAAGCCCAAAAAAAGTAAAAAGTAAGTAAATTCTACTCATAGTTGCTAAATAGAAAAGTATTATTATAACAAACCAAGTAAATATTCTTTGCTTTTATATTAGTAAATTTTTTTCTAGATATTTTATTTTTAATTAAAAATAAAATAATTAAAAGCTAGAATATCAACAAAAACATTACAACTAGCATATCATCCACCTTTCACTGAAGAACGAACTCTGTTGAATATAGTAAAAATAAGTAATACTATTGCTAATATTAAAATATAGTCAAAATACTGATTTCCAATAAAATAATATATAATAGCTAAAAGACTTATTAAGAAAGCTCTATCACTTTTTTTCCCATAGGGCCTTCATAATGTCTCTTTATTGTCTACCATCATTGCAGTTACGCCTACATATTCTGATAATATTGATAAAAATACAAAAAAAGTAAGTTATGAATTTCACTTTATTCCAATAACTCTTAAAAATACATAGAAGAAAAACTGTATCTGATACAACATCTCCTGCCTCATTGTAAAAACTCCCATTTTAGTTTTTTTGATTGAATTTATTAGCTATCATACCATCTAAGGCATTTAAAGCCATTCTTAAAAATAAAAACAGGTACAGTTAAATATATAAGTTTATAATTGTTGAACTTATAGATAAAGTCCTGCAAAAACTATGTTTAATAAAACTGTTGTGATAGTTATTTGATTAGGGACTAACTTTTAACTTTTACTAGTTTTTCACAAATAGGCATAAGTAAATTTTTGAAATTTTGTCTTTAATTTATATATAGAAATATCCATTTTACCTCATTTCTGCCAATGAAACTGTAAAATATACCTTCGTTGTCAATTAACATTTTTCCTTTTTCAAATTATATTTTTTTCAAATAGGCTATCTAATTCTTTTTCACTTCTTCTTCTCATAAGCCAAGATTTACCACTTCCTTTATGACTATTAAGAACTAAAAGCTATCTGTTTTAATTGAGGATGCCAAGGCTGACCTGTATAAATCACAGCAGCATCTTTATCTAAAATTTCTGTTATACCCTGATATAGTAATTTTCAAGCATTTTATTATCTTCAAAAAGCTCAAAAACTCCTGAAATTATAACTATATTAGGATTGTAATTAATTTTTATATGTTTCTTTCTGAACCTCCCACGACTAACACCCTATGAGTGCTAGAGTCACAGGGTTCTTGCACATAGGTGCTTTTTGTTAGCCAACTAAATTTACCAAGCTATCCCATAGTTCCTACGGTTCATATATTTTTATTTAAGCACTTATACCTAATATCCTTAGTCCTTCTTTTAATATGTTTTTAGCTGCATTTATATCTCTATTATGTACAGCTCCACATACTGGACAAGTCCATTCTCTTATACTTAAATCTTTTACTTTTTATTCTTATATCCACAACAATTATCATATTTGACTACTTGCAAAAATTTATCTACTCACTATTGTTCTTTTTGTACCATTTAGCTTTATAACTTAGTATTCTACTAAATTCACTCCATGATACATCTACAATATTTCTTGCTAATTTATGATTTTTACCATATTTTTTACTTGCAAGTCTTCCATACAGATAATATCATATTCTTTTATTAGCATTGTTGATAACTTTTTTGCAAAAATCTTTTCTTTGATTTGATATCTTTTCAAATAATCTTGCTACTTTTTATCCTAGCTTTATTCCTATTTGAACTACCCTTTGGTTTTCGTGATAGTTTTCTTTGTAATATTGCTAGTTTATTCAAAGATTTTTGTAAGTATTTTGGATTTTCTATTGAGATTTCATCACTTGTAATCGCAAAAGTCCTTTATACCTAAATCTATTCCAACATTCTTATTTGTACTTTTCTAATTTTTCTACTTCACATCTGTACAACACAGAGATATATAATATTTTCCACTAGGTACTTGTGTTATCGTTGCATTTATTATTCTTCCTTGTGGTTTCATTTTATCTCTTATTTTTAGTTTTTCCTAACTTAGGTACTTTTTATCCATTTATCTAAAAACTCTATATTATTATTTGTATAATTGGTTCTGCATGATTTTCATTATCTTTCTTAGATTTAAACTTTGGATAACCCCTTTTCCACTAAAGAAGTTTTTATAGGCTTTTATCTAAATCTTTTAAAAGTATTTTGTAAAGAAAATTTATCTCACATCTTTTAACTATTCTTTCTCTTGTTTTAAAACTGTTAATTCTTTTACTACACTCACTATATGACATAGATCTCTTGTTATATAGCTCTTGTTTTTAAACCTCAAAAATGATTATAGACATATCTTCACAACCAAAAGTACAATTTAATATTGTTATTTGAGTTTTAGTTGGATAAAATCTAAACTTATATGCTTTTTCCATGCGATTTCACCTCCATTTACCTATATATAGTATACTATTTTTTATACTATAAGTAAATGAAAAAGTAAAATTTTTTTTAATATATGAACCTAAAACTGACTCAGTCGTTTTAGAGGTTGTCGTTCACATAAGTACGCTACCACTTATGCAGTTCTCTTGCATATACCCTTAATAAATTAAGGAGATTAGCCTTGAACTTTAATATTTCTATTAAGCACAGACTATATCTTATCCCACAGCTCTATCTGTTTGGGTCTACCCACTTCCACTAGCTTTAGTGTACTTCCCTCAGGAGGAATAGTCGTTGAACCTTACCTTGCGGTCTTGGCTGCTGATTGCCCATTATCTTAACACTTAGGATTTAACCTTATGCCATCTAGTATATTTTTTCTGCTTTCGCCACTTTCACACTTGTACCATATTATTTAGGTACTATGTTGTAGTTATACTAGCTTTAGGGGTTTCCAGCAATTCGAGTAGTATTGGATAGCTTTTTTAAGTTGCTACCTCTACATACATATTTCTATATATGCTGACTATACTTAATGGTCTAACTCACAGCTAACACCCTACGAGTGCTAGAGCAACGAGTGTGCGACCATATTTTTAATCAAAAGCAATCATAGTTGATAAAAAGAGATATCTTGCCAATTATTCTTTTGATAACTTCTTCTCCAACTTCAATATTTGATTTTTTAAATTCATTTATTAAAATCTTAAGCTTTTGGATATTTCTCTTTGATATCAAACAAATAATTTCCTGTACCCTCCAGCAACATCTAAGATTTTTAACATTTTTCTTCACCTAGACTATTTATTTTTTTCTTCAATTAAAGCTAATAAGTTTTTTTCTTTCTTACTCTTACTCCTGCCCAACCAACTTGGTTTAGATAAAATCTATCTATGAGTTTTTCCTATCAATAACTTCCCACTAGCTTTATTTTTATAGATATAGTCTAGAGAAATTCCTGAGTCAAAAGCCATATTTTAAGCCTAAACTCATACCCTTATTTAAAAATCCAAAAAGTTTTTCATTGAAAAATTTTTTTGAATAGAATAATATATTTTTCACTTAAAGGATATTCTTCTAAGCCTATCCTTTCATACTCCTTTTCTTGAAAAATTCTCTAGGAGAAGCATCAAGTTCTATTTTTTGATTTTTAAAAACATCTTGTATAAAATCATCTAACATTTTATAGACTGTTTGTCTTTCTTTTCAAAAGATTATTCCATGATAGAAGTTTTTCAAGTTCTATAAAATTCTCTCTTTTAGAAGATAAATTTAAGTAGAATTTCTTCTGAGCTGAATTCTTAACAACATAGTCTTTTTGAGCAGAAAATATTATTGTAGGTAATTCTATTGCCATTGAATCTTCAATCAATCTTTTGTCCCATATTAGCTAAGTCTATTAAAAGTCTAGCATTGATTTCCTTATTGATAAGTTTATCAGAATTATATTTATTTTGTTCTTCAACATCATGAGTTAGAACCTTTGCTTTTACATAACTCATAACCTTAGCATCTTTTTATTTTAGTAAGTAATGTCACAAGTTGTTTAGCAAAAAGGGACATAAAGCTTGATTTCAAAGGCAGGAGCAAGCAAAGCTATACCTGCTAAATTTGGTGCAAAAATCATGGACATAAGCAGAAAGTATAACTCCACCTATACTATTTGCTACAATAAAGATATCTTCTTCTTTTATTTGATATTCATTCTTTATATGTTTTACAAAAGCATCTAAATCTCTAACATAATCCATTGCATTAGGAGAAGTTTTAGTTTCTGTATAACCATGACCTCTTAAATCATATGCAAAAATATTATATTTTAGAAATTTTTCATCTTGTGCTAAACTATTTAATCTTTCTGAATGTTCATGTCCTCTATGAATAAGGATTAAAAGTTTTTACCTTTTTCAAAATTCCATTTTCTATAAAAAAAGTTTATTATTGTCAAAACTTGTAAAATATAAGTTTTTCCATTTTTTATCTCCCTTGAAAAATTATAATAGATAATTTATAAAAATTTTTGATACACCTTCATTATAACATATATAACATAAAAAAATTAAAAATTAAGTAAAAGTTTATATAATATAAAAATAAAAAAATAAAAAAACTATTTATTTTAAATTAATATTCTATATTATATATAACTTATCTTATTTTAATACGTAATATCTTATTGACATACTTAATTTATAGATATATAATAAAAATATAGAAATAAACTATTCTGTTAAAAGATAAAAGGAGGATATATATGGCTAAGCTAGAAGATTTTGTTAAGGCAAAAGAAAAATTGTCAAAGGTACTCTTAGAAACGCATTTGATTTACAGTCCAATATTTTCAAAAGAATCTGGAAATGAGGTATATATAAAGCCAGAAAACTTACAGAAAACAGGGTCTTTCAAAATAAGAGGTGCCTACAATAAAAATTTCAAACTTAACTGAGGAAGAAAAAGAAAAGAGGAGTTATTGCTTCATCAGCAGGAAACCATGCTCAAGGAGTTGCTTATGGAGCTAGAGAATTAGGAATAAAAGCTGTAATTGTAATGCCTAAGTCTACTCCACTAATTAAAGTTGAATCAACTAAGCAATATGGTGCAGAGGTTGTATTGCATGGAGATGTTTATGATGATGCATACAAAAAAGCTAAAGAGTTAGAAGAAAAAGAATCTTATGTTTTTGTACATCCATTTAATGATGAAGATGTTTTTAGATGGACAAGGAACAATAGCATTAGAAATTTTGGATGAATTACCAGAAACTGATATAATCTTAGTTCCTATTGGAGGAGGAGGATTAATTTCTGGAATAGCTTGTGCTGCAAAAATTAATAAAACCTGATATTAAAAATTATTGGAGTTGAACCAGAAGGAGCAGCTTCAGCTCGTGAAGCTATAAAAAGAAAAATAAAGTAGTTGAACTTAAAGAAGCTAATACTATAGCTGATGGTACTGCAGTAAAAAAAGAATAGGAGATCTAAATTTTGAATATATAAAAAAATATGTAGATGAAATTATAACAGTATCTGATTATGAATTGATGGAAGCTTTCTTATTATTGGTAGAAAAAAACATAAGATTATTGCTGAAAATTCAGGAATACTTTCAATTGCAGCTACAAAAAAACTTAAAGATAAAAAAAGTAGTATCTGTAATAAGTGGAGGAAATATAGATGTTTTAATGATTTCTTCTATGATAAATAAAAGGTCTAATAAGAAGAGATAGAATATTTAGCTTCTCAGTTGATATATCTGATAAACCTGGAGAATTAGCAAAAGTTGTTGATTTGATAGCAGAGTTAGGAGCTAATGTTGTTAAGCTAGAACATAATCAATTTAAGAATTTATCAAGATTTAGAGATGTTGAAGTTCAAATAACAGTTGAAACTAATGGAACTGAACATATACAAAATTTGATAGAAACTTTTTGAACAAAAAGGTTATGAAATAATTAAAATAAAAAAACAAAAATAAATTAATAAAATAAAAGGGGCTTAAAGCCCCTTATATTAATCTTTATAAAACTGTTCTTACTATACGGAATCCAGCATTGCTATAAGCATAAGTAGCTTGGCTATTACCACGAACTGCAACAGCACAAACTTCTGTGTTATTACACCAAGAACCACCTTTTAATCTTCTGTAAACATTTGAGTGGTCATATGCTTTATAAACATAAGATTTACCACTTTCTATACTTTCAGTTGTATCATAACACCATTCCCAAACGTTTCCATTACAATCATATAATCCTAGAACATTTGGCATTTTTTTAATCCAACACTTTGAGTAGTGTCTTTAGAGTTTCCAGTGTACCAAGCAACATCATCTATATTATTGCTTCCTGAATAAGTATAATCAAATGTACCATTATCTAAAGCAACTTGTCCTCCTCTTGCAAACCATTCCCATTCAACTTCAGTAGGTAGTCTGAAACCTTCTGTTTTATTGAAATCAGCAACATCAGGAGAAACAACTGTTCCATCTAATTGATTTATCATTAATAGACCTTGATCACTCTTTCCTAAGTTATAAACAGGACGTAATCCATATTTTTTTCACTTAATCTATTACAGAATTCAAGTGCATGCCACCAAGAAAATATATTCTATTGGTCTATTTTCATCACCTTTAAAAGTTGGCAGGATTATTTCTTATTAATTCTTGCCATAATTTTTGAGTAGTTAAATATTTACAAACTTCTAGGTTAGATACTTCTTTTTCTTCATCTGTAAAAAGAAGGTTGATATTTTCCACCTTTTACAAATACCATATCTTCAAATGTAGGTTTTAATTCAACAGGCTTTTTCTCCTATTGTGATTTTTCTTAATATCATCTTTTTAATGATTGAACAATTTTTTTCTATACTATCTAAATCTAATTCGATTTTTTTCTAATTTAGCTAAATCTAATTCAATTTTTTTCAATCTTAGTTATATCTAAAAATAGCTTTTTTTAAGTGCCATTTCAGCAGTTCTTTTTTTGTTCATCATCATCAACAAGACTTGCAATTTCTCTTAAGTCTTCTGGAACAGTATTTTGTTGATCAACAACTATTAATGTAAAATTATATTTTTGGATTAGCAGTTTTTTTGTTTCAACAATTTCTTTTAATATATTCTAAGTTATTTTTCATCTACTATTTCAGCAAGACTATCTTTTATCAATAAGAATACAGGCACTTTTTCTAATACCTTGTGGGTATAGTTCATCTAAAGTTGTAAAAAGATTTTCCATTCCAACTTCAACACTGTTATTTTGACGATTTATAGTAGTCCCTTTTTTTCATAGATGTAGTATCTTTTTATTTTTCAAAAGCATTTAGTCCCTCAACTATAATACTTTTCTATTTCATGAAAATTCTGACCTTTGATCCATAATAATGGCTTGCCTTCATTCAGAAAAATTTAGAATTTTTTTCTTTTCATTCAAGTATCTCCCCTTTCGATTTACATAATGTACTTTTTCTTTTTATTTTTATCTTAAAATATCGTATCTGTAAAGCTATTTTTTTATTTAATATTATTATTTTTCTATAGAATATTTTTTTGCAAAAATCTTATTTTGTTTTATTGAATAAAATCATTCCTGATATTATTATTACTCCTCCAATAATAGTTGATAATTTAGGTATATCTCCAAGTATAATCATTCCTAGAATAGTAGCAATTACAGGGGTTGCAAACATAAAAGAAGTAACTTCTGTAGTACTTTTTGCAAGTTCAAAAAGCTTTTAGTCCAGAAGAAATAAGAAATAATACTAGGAAAAAAATAGCCATATATAATCAGTATTAAAGAAGTTGAGCTGATATTAGGTATATTAGCAATAGAATGAGGAGAATAAATAACTAAAAGTATACCTCCAATTAAAAAGTGAATACATACTTACGGAAAAAGAAGAATATTTTTTTAGTTAAGTATCTTTGTGAAATATTATATGTGCTTAGTAAAAAAAGCAACCTAACAACATATACAGAACTCCTTTATTTATAGTTATAGTTCCATTCCAAAGGGTTAAAACTAAGATACCACAAAATGATATTCCCATTGCAATCCAACCTATTAATTTTTATTTTTTTCATTGAACATAAAATATGCAATAATAGCTGTTATTGCTGGTGCAAGAGCATTTATGACACTTAAAGTTGAAGGGCTAGAAAGTACAGTAGCTATATTAAATAGTACTATATAGCCTGCATATCCTGAAAAAAACCTGCAAATATGAAAAGCTGGAATATCTTTTTAAACTTGGAAAAAGGAATTTTTTCTTTATTAAAATAAAAATTACAATTATAGAGGCGAAAAAAAGTACCTTAAAACTCCAAGTGACATGGCATCAACTCTTTTTAAAAACTACTTTAGTGATTACAAAAAGCCGTTGCCCAGAAAAAAATATTCCAATGAAAGCACAATGTTTAGCAGTTAACTTTTTTTAAAAATTTGGCTAAAATCCATTTTTTTAATCTCCTTTTAAATATTTTTAATTTCATTTTAACATACTTGATTATAGATTGCCAATAAAAAAAGCATAAAATATAGCCTTTTAAGTTATATTTTTAGTTAGAATTTCAATAAGAATTTAATAAAATTTTTTTAATTAAAAAGTGGAAATCTAAAATAAAAATATTGTATAATTTCTACTGATGACCCCTGTAGCTCAATTGGATAGAGTGACTCCTCCTAAGGAGTAGGTTGTGTGTTCAAGCCACATCGGGGTCGCCATTTTATAAAAATAACAATAGAAATCAAATTAGAAAAAAATTCTAACAAGATTTCTATTTTTTTAATTTTAAATAAAAAGGTGCTGTTGCAAAATAATAAAAAGTAAAAATAGTTCGTTACTGAGTAAATTTCTTAACGATAAAAATCAAGAATTCGCTGCAAATCAGGAAACTCGTTACACTCAAACACTCCTGAATTTGCTCGGCTCATTCTATTTGATTTTTATCTAAAATTTCCATTCGTAACTCACTTATTTTTACTTTAGTATTGAAAATTTTAATTTTGAAACAGCCCCTTCTATATTTAGTCATTCAATTTTTAAAACTGAAACAAATGCTTCTTGTGGAATTTCAACATTTCCTATGCTCTTCATTCTCTTTTTTACCTTCTTTTTTTGTTTTTCAAGAAGTTTCTTCTTTCTTGTTATATCTCCACCATAACATTTAGCAATAACGTTCTTTCTATATGCTTTTATTGTTTCTCTAGCAATTATTTTAGAACCTAAGGCAGCTTGAATAGAATTTCAAACTGTTGTCTTGGTATAACTTCACTTAATTTTTTTGACAAATAGCTTTTTTCCTCTATAGAAAGCATTGTCATTGTGAGCTATAAATGAGAAGGCATCAACAGGTTTTTCCTGAAACTAAGATATCAACTTTAACCAGATTTGATTCTCTATACTCACTTAATTCATATTCAAAATGAAGCATATCCCTTTTGTTCTTGATTTTAATTTATCATAGAAATCTATAACAATTTCTGCAAGAGGTAGCTCATAGCTAAGCATAGATCTAGTTTCATCTAAATAATCCATTGAAAGAAAAATTCCTCTTTTTTTCTTGGCAAAGTTCCATTACGTTTCCAACATATTCTTTAGGAACTATTACTTTTCCTCTGATATATGGCTCTTGTATTGTTATTTTTTTCCACGACCAGGTTCAGGAAATTCACAAGGGTTATCTATAATTCTTTCTTCTTGATTGTCTATTCTAACTTTATACTCAACTGATGGAGTAGTAGAAATTAAGTCTATATTGTATTCTCTTCTCAATCTTTCAACTATGATTTCCATATGTAATAGACCTAAGAACCCACATCTAAATCCAAAACCTAAGGCAATTGATGTTTCAGGTACGAATGTTAAAGAAGCGTCATTTAATTGTAATTTTTCTAAGGCTTCTCTTAATTCTTCATAGTCATCGGTAAATAGTGGATAAACTCCAGCAAAAACCATTGATTGTGCAGGTTTAAATCCAGCTAGTGGGAACAGAGCAGGATTTTTTACAGTTGTTATCGTATCTCCAACTCTTGTATCATGTATAGTTTTTAACTCCTGTAATGATATATCCAACAGAACCACTTGTTAAAAATATCAGTTGATTTCATTGTAGGAGAAAAAAATACCAGCTTCTAAAGACTTCTAATTCTTTTTCAGTTGACCAAATTTTTTTATTTTATCTCCTTTTTAATACTTCCATCTAAAAACTTTTTATATATGTTATTACACCTCTATAATCATCAAAGAAAGAGTCAAAAATTAAGGCTTTTAAAGGAGCGTTCTCATCGTAATTTGGAGCAGGTATTCTTTGGACGATAGCTTCTAGTATATTTTCAATACCTATTCCATTTTTTTAGCAGAAGCTAAAACTGCATCATCAGCAGGTAAACCTATAATATCTTCGATTTCTCTTTTTTACTTTTTCAGGCTCAGCAGCAGGTAAGTCAATTTTATTTATTATTGGTAAAAATTTCTAAGTTATTTTCAATAGCAAGATACACATTAGCAAGAGTTTGTGCTTCAACACCTTGAGCAGCATCTACAACAAGTAAAAGCTCCTTCACAGGCAGCAAGTGATCTTGAAACTTCATAAATGAAGTCCACATGTCCAGGAGTATCAATTAAATTTAATTCATATTCTTCTCCATCTTTTTGCTTTATAGAACAAAGTAACAGCTTGAGCTTTTTATAGTTATTCCTTTTTTCTCTTTCCAAGTCCATTGAATCAAGAATTTGGTCTTTCATATCTCTTTCTGAGACTGTTCCAGTATATTCTAAAAAGTCTATCTGCAATAGTAGATTTTTCCATGATCTATATGGGCAATTATAGAAATTTCTCTTATTTTTGTAACATTATAGCCTCCAATTTTTAATAATCTTTTTTAATTATATGGTATTTCAGTATTTGTGTCAATTAAAAAAATATTTTTTTGATTAAATCTTCTAATAAAGGTTTAATCCCTAAAAAAACTCTTTTAATTTATTATATTCGACTAACTTTTTCTTTTCAAATTAGAAGATTTTTGATTTTTATAGCTTTTTATTAGTATATTTTTAGGAGTATGTTCCATATCAATAAATTCAATCATCTTTGTTTTATATCCACAAAGTTCTAAGCTAAGTGAACGAAAAACTATCAGTTGTTAAAAGTGGCAAATTTATCTAAAAACAACTCCATTGTCAGCCATAATCTTTAAAGTATTATAGAATTCTGAATTTTTTTATTTTTTTGTATTTTTTTCAAAAGAATTCATGATGACAACAAGGAACAGCAAGTATAGCTTTTTGCATCTAAACTCAATGCTTTTTTCAAGTGAATAATCTGTTGCATTATTACAAGCATGTAAAGAAAAGACTAAATCCACCTCTTTAGACTTATCATAGTCTTTTGATATTACCATTTAAAAACTCTAAATTTTTCATAATTTAATTTTTTTAGCTAGTTTATTACAAAACTCTATTACATCTTTTTTAAGTCCAAACCTACTATTGAAAAAGTTAAATCTTTTCTATAATTTTTCAAATAGTAGTAAAGAGCAAAAAGTTAAATATGATTTTCCACAACCAAAATCTAAAAACATTTATATGATCTGTTATAAGTTTTTGGCTTTTAACTCTTCAATGACATCATCAATAAATTCTAAATACTTATTAATTTGCTTAAATTTATTATAACTAGATTTTTAAAATTTTTTTCCTTCAATTGACATCAGACCTAATTCAATCAAGAAATCAATTTTATCTCCTTCATTTAGAATATATTGTTTTTTCTTGTTATGTTCATTGCAACTTTTTACTAAATTACTCTTTTTTTCTTTTCTAGAAAAAAATTTTCTTTTTCTTATAAAAGAAATATCTGAACCTTCAATTTGCAGTAGTATTTGTTTGAAAATTATCTATATATTCTTTTAAGTTATCTTCTAATTCTTTTTAAAGTTGTTTAAATCAATATTTTTATGAAAAGCTTTATTGTCTTTAAAACTTTCAATTTGAATATTTTTAGTAGATTTTTAAAATTATAGGTTTTATAATAACTTTATTAAAATCTCCACTCTTTCTGTCAGAAAAAAACTATTTTTATAAGTTTGTCTTCTTGAATATTTTTTTCAACTCAAATAATATATTTTTCTTTTTCCATAATGACCTCATTATATATTCTTTAGATTTTCTATATCTAAATTATTTCCAATAACTACAATCTTAGTTATTTCTGCTTTTTCTATAGCTTCCATTTCAAAAATTTTTTTATAAACTAGGTTAAATTTTACCCCAATATCCATCAATTTTTATTATACCTTTAGCTCTGTATACTTTTCCAAAAGTCACCGTTAACTAATCTATTCAAAAAGTAAACCTAGTTCATCCATAGTTTTTTTAGATTGATATTTCTCTTTTGAAAAAAAGTTCTTAAATTTATATGAGTTCCCATAGAAAAAGTTTTTATCAATAACTTTATTTTTCTAGATTTCTATTCAATAATTCAGCAAACCATTCTTTTTGGAAGTTTCTATAATCATTTGTTTTCGATTTCTAAATCAGCATTTAATTCTAAAATTTTATTTTTAATATTCTCTATTTCAAGTGGGATCTATACTTTTCTAATTTTGTTAAAATCACTTTTCCTGTATTTTTTTAAATTATCTAGAAAGAAATTATTAAAAACTTTCTAAATATTCATCAAATGAAGTTACATCTATTAGACTTATAGGTCTTAAAAATTTCTATATCCTCATTATTAAGTTCTTTTATATTCTCTATGATAGAACTTAACATTCCAAGTCCAGTAGGTTCTATTAAAAAGATACTCAGGATTTATTTCAGAGTAAATTCTTTTTATAGAAGATTTAAAATCTCCTTTCATAGAGCAACATATGCAACCTTCTGACATCTCCCAAACATCTAAGTTTTTTTCATCTAAAAAGTCTTTATCCACACCTATATCTGCATATTCATTTTCAAGAACGACAAATTCTAAATTAATATTCTTTTGCCATTTCTTTTTATAAAAGTAGTTTTTCCAGCCCCTAGAAAAACCACTTACCAATAAAATCTTCATAATATTATCCTTTCAATTTATATCTTATGACTCTTTTTGTACTGTTTAAATTTTCTATATTTTTTTAAGACTTTTGTATATTTTTATAGTTCTGTCTAAAATTTGAGAAAAAAAGTTGATACTAAAAAGTATTCCCACACTTAGAGCCATTGTTAAAATAATAGTTTTCTACCTTTTTCAAGAGCTTCTTGAAATTTATTTTTCAACAAAAATGACATAGTATAGTAAATTCCTCCACCTGGAACAAGAGGAATAAGTGCTGGAATCAGTGTAGTTGTTACTGTTGTTCTTTTTAATCTTCCTATTATCTCAGAAAAACAGTGATTACTATAGCTGAAAAAGATAAGCAGCTGTCTTAGAATAACCCATCTCTTTGTATAAAAGAAGATAGGGTATACCAACCTAAACCACCAGCGAAAGCTACTGTATATTAATTTTCTACCTGTAAGATTAAATATAATTCCAAAAAAATAAGGTTGAAAATGCTGCTGCAAAAACTTCTATATAATTCATATGTTCTCCTTATTTAATTAAAAAAATATGACATTGTGAATAAAGCAAAACCTGTACCTATTGCTAAAGCCGAGCCAACTAAGGCAGCTTCTATACTTCTTGAAGTTCCTGCAAGTAGGTCACCATTTATCAAGTCTCTATTGCATTGGTCAATGCAAGTCCAGGAACTAAAAAGCATCAAAGTTCCTATAGCTGAATATGATGGAGTAGAAACAATCCCAAGTTTAGTAGCAAAACTCGAAAATATTGTAACTAAAAAGCCACCCAAAGTGTTGATAAAAAAGTTATTCAGTTTTAATTTATTAGCAAAGTAGGCCATATAGAAAATTAAAACTCCACCAACTCCTGCAACTAAAAAAATCTCTAAATTTTCCATCAAATAAAAGGGAAAAGAAAGCAGCTGAAAAAGCAATAAGAAATTAATAAAACTTTCTTTTTTTATAAACAGTTTGTATTTGAAGTTTTTTTATCTCTTTTTCTAAATCATCTATTTCATATTTATGAATATCAAGCAAAAATTTTATGTATTCTATCAATTTTTATTTAAGTTATTAGAAACTGAATAAATTCTATTAACTTCTGTAATAACTTCTCCATCTTTTTGCTGAAGTAAGAACACAGGTCATAGTAACAAATGATTCTGACTTTAAATCGAATCTTCTACATACTAATGTAATAGCTTCTTCTACTCTGTATGTTTCAGCTCCACTTGTCAGTAAAAATTTTTTTCCAATAGTATTGGCGGTTGAAAGTACTTTTTATAATAAAAAGCATCATTTTGCATAGTTTCCCTCATTATTCAAAACATTTTTTAAAACGTCATCAGTATATTCTCCATTATCTTTATTAATGACTAAAGGTGGAAGAATAGTTAAGCCAACTTTTTCCATTTTTTTAATCGCTTCTATAAGCATTATTTTAGCATTTTTATGCTTAGTTGTATAACAAAAATTTTTATTTTTGCTTCAAAAATTATATTTTTGTAATGTAACAAGTATTTCAGATAGTCTGTCTGCTCTATGGACTAAATAAAAAAATAACCTCTATCTTTAACAAGTTTAGATGATATTTCAATTAGCTCATCTAAATTTAATTCAATCTCATGTCTAGCAATAGATAGCTGTTCTAAGTCATTTAATAGTTCTTTATTTTTCAGTCACTTTTAAAAAAATGGTGGATTTGATAAGACTATATCAAATGAGCCAACAGTGAAATATTTTAAATAATTTTTTTATATTATCATATATTATATATATTTGTTCATTTAAATTATTAATGCTAATATTTCTTAAAAAGCAAGTTGATACGATATTTCTTGTATTTCAACACCATAAATTTTAGCAGAAGTTCTTTTTGAAAGAAAAAGAGGAATAACAGCATTTCCTGTTCCTATATCTAAAAATTTTTTTGTGTTTTTTTGTAAGATTGACAAATTCAGAAATAAGTAAAGAATCTATTGAAAAATTGAAGTAATCACTTCTTTGAATTATTTTTTTAAGTTTTTTTATTTAATAAGGAATAAGACTCTCAAGATTTTTTTATTCATAATTTTAAAATCACTCCTTCAATTTTATTATAACATATCTAATAAAAATTAGGATAGTTTAAAAACAGTACAATAAAAAAATACATTATGCTTTTATTAAATAAAAAAATAAAAAAAGAATAAAATATAAAAAGTCTTGACATAAGTATTAAATAAAGATAAACTTATAATAAAGTTTTAATAAAATCCATAAGAGGAGGAAAATAATGGAATTTAATGTACCTAAAACACATGAACTTTTTTTAGACAAATGATAAGAGAATTTGTTGAAAAAGAAGTAAAACCTATCGCTGCTGAGGTAGATGAAAACGAAAGATTTCCAATGGAAACTGTTGAAAAAGATGGCTAAGATTGGAATAATGGGTATCCCTATACCCTAAACAATATGGAGGAGCAGGTGGAGACAACCTAATGTACGCTATGGCTGTTGAAGAATTATCAAAAAGCTTGTGGAACTACAGGGGTTATAGTTTCTGCACACACATCTTTAGGAACTTAGCCAATCTTAAAAATTTGGTAATGAAAAACAAAAAAACAAAAAAAATATTTACCAAAAAAATGGCTAGTGGAGAATGGATAGGAGCTTTTGGACTTACTGAACCAAATGCTGGAACAGACGCTGCTGGACAACAAACTATGGCTGTTCAAGATCCTGAAACAGGAGAATGGATTTTAAATGGAGCAAAAATATTCATAACAAATGCAGGATATGCACATGTTTATGTAGTATTTGCTATGACAGATAAATCAAAAAGGATTAAAAAGGAATTTCTGCTTTTTATAGTTGAAGCTGGAACACCAGGATTCTCTATTGGTAAAAAGAAATGAAACTTGGAATTAGAGGTTCAGCTACTTGTGAATTAATATTCGAAAACTGTAGAATACCTAAAGAAAACCTATTAGGAGATAAAGGAAAAGGATTCAAGATTGCTATGATGACTCTTGATGGAGGAAGAATAGGAATTGCTTCTCAAGCATTAGGTATAGCTGCTGGAGCATTAGAAGAAGCTATAAACTATGCAAAAGAAAGAAAACAATTTGGAAGAAGCCTAGCTCAATTCCAAAATACTCAATTCCAAATAGCTAACTTAGATGTTAAAGTTGAAGCTGCAAGACTTTTAGTTTATAAAGCAGCTTGGAGAGAATCTAACAACTTACCTTATTCTTTAGATGCAGCTAGAGCTAAACTATTTGCTGCTGAAACAGCTATGGAAGTTACAACTAAAGCTGTTCAAATATTTGGAGGATATGGTTATACAAGAGAATATCCAGTTGAAAGAATGATGAGAGATGCTAAGATTACTGAAATCTATGAAGGAACATCAGAAGTTCAAAGAATGGTAATAGCAGCTAATATTATAAAAATAATAACATGGTGGAGGAATAAAAAAATATGAGAATAGTAGTTTGTATAAAACAAGTTCCAGATACAACTGAAGTTAAAATAGATCCAGTAAAAGGAACAATTATCAGAGACGGTGTTCCTAGTATAATGAACCCTGATGATAAAGGGGGATTAGAAGAAGCTCTAAAATTAAAAGATTTATATGGAGCTGAAGTTATAGTTATAACAATGGGACCACCTCAAGCAGAAGCTATATTAAGAGAAGCTTATGCAATGGGTGCTGATAGAGCAATACTTATAACAGATAGAAAATTCGGAGGAGCTGATACTTTAGCTACTTCTAATACTATAGCTGCTGCAATTAGAAAAATAGAAAATATTGATTTAATCGTTGCAGGAAGACAAGCAATCGATGGAGATACTGCACAAGTTGGACCTCAAATTGCTGAACACTTAGATTTACCTCAAGTGTCTTATGTAAAAAGAAATGAAATACAATGAAGCTTCTAAATCATTTGAAATAAAAAAAGAGCTACAGAAGATGGGATATTTCTTATTAGAACTTCCTACTCCTGGATTAGTAACAGTTCTTGCTGAAGCTAACCAACCTAGATATATGAATGTTGGAGCTATAGTTGATGTTTTTGAAAGACCAATTGAAACTTGGACATTTGATGATATCGAAATAGATCCTGCAAAAAAATAGGTTTAGCTGGGTCTCCAACTAAAGTTAATAAATCATTTACTAAAGGTGTTAAAGAACCTGGTGTATTACATGAAGTTGATCCAAAAGAAGCAGCTAATATTATATTAGAAAAAAATTAAAAAGAAAAAAATTTATAATCTAATAATAAAGGAGAAAATAATATGAATTTAAACGATTATAAAGGAATCTAGTGTACGCTGAACAAAGAGATGGAGTGTTACAAAATGTAGGATTAGAATTATTAGGAAAAAGCAACAGAATTAGCATATGAAATAAATAAACAAATAGCTTTTAAAAGATGCTGGAGACGAATTAGCTGAATATGCTTCTAAAACAAGCAGCAGCTATAAAATCTATAGATGCAGTTGCAGCAACTCTTGAAGAAGAAGATGAAAAAGTAAAAGAAAAAAAGTTGCTGAAGTAAAAGCTAATAACCCAGATGCAGCTAAAGTAACTGCTCTATTAATAGGGCACAATGTTAAAAGCACTTGCTGATGAATTAGTAAAAAGCTGGAGCAGATAAAGTTTTAGTAGTAGATCAACCTAAATTAGAAGTATATGATACTGAAGCTTATACTCAAGTTTTAACTGCTGCTATAAATGCAGAAAAAAACCTGAAATAGTTCTATTTGGAGCTACTACTTTAGGAAGAGACTTAGCACCTAGAGTATCTTCTAGAATAGCTACAGGATTAACAGCTGACTGTACAAAACTTGAATTATTAAAAGATAAAGAAAGACAATTAGGTATGACAAGACCTGCATTTGGTGGAAACTTAATGGCAACTATAGTTTCTCCAGATCACAGACCTCAAATGGCTACTGTAAGACCAGGAGTTATGAAAAAAATTACCTAAGTCTGATGATAGAAAAAGGAGAAATAGTTGATTTCCCTGTAACTTTAGATGAGTCTAAAAATGAAAGTTAAACTTCTAAATGTTGTTAAAGAAGGAGGAAACAAAGTAGACATTTCTGAAGCTAAGATATTAGTTTCTGGAGGAAGAGGAGTTGGAGCAAAACAAAACTTCGAATTACTAGAAGACTTAGCAGCTGAAATTGGTGGAATAGTTTCTTCTTCAAGAGCACAAGTTGATGCTGGAAACATGCCTCACGATAGACAAGTAGGGCAAACTGGTAAAACAGTTAGACCTGAAGTTTATTTCGCATGTGGAATTTCAGGAGCTATCCAACACGTTGCTGGTATGGAAGAATCTGAATTCATCATTGCTATCAACAAAGATAGATTTGCTCCTATATTCTCAGTTGCAGATTTAGGAATAGTTGGAGATTTACATAAAATCTTACCTATCCTAACTGAAGAAATCAAAAAATATAAAGCAAATAAATAATAACTATAAAGGACTAGCATTTAGCTAGTCCTTTATAGTTTTAATTTTAAATTAAAAGTTTAAAGTATATTTTATAAATTCCATATCTTCTCTATATATAGCATGTCTTGTTTTTTTAAAGTATTTAATAATAAAAGTATTCTCTTTTATTGACATACTAGCCTTTATATACAGGAGGCATTCCATATTTTTTTGTGAAATTTCATTAATTTTTATCTCTTAAAAAAATTTCATATGAAAATTATTAAGATGTGTTATTAAATCAAAATCTGAAGGAGTTAAAGTAGTTTTAGGGAAAAAAAGTTTTATAAAATTTAAATGCTGCAAGCTTAGGATCTTCATCTCCATCATAGCAAACAATTATATCATTATTGATTTTTTTCAAAATAAATTCCATATTTTTTTGCAACTACTTGAAATTCTAAATATGATAAACAGTGTCCATCAGTGTATTTATTTATAAATTCATTATTATTCATTAAAAAGCCTCCTAAATTATTTATTAACTAAAAATCCATTTCCTATTACTTCATGTACATCAGCAACAATCATAAATGCTGAAGGATCAACTTCTTTCACAATAGTTTTTAACTTTTATAAGTTGATACTGTCCCACAACACAATAAAGCATTCCTACTTTCTTTTTGAGTATAACCTCCTCTTGCATCAATAAGAGTAATACCACGACCAGTATCTTCCATAATTCTTTTTTTCTGATTTCATCTTCTTTAGTTGTTATGATAGTAACTCCTTTAGCACTATATATTCCCACTTGTATGATATCTATCATCTTAGACGAGATAACAAGTGAAATTAAGGTATACATAAAAGATAACTTTGCCAAAAAAATAACAGCTACCATAGATAAAAACAATAAAAATCTGTTGTTAATAATATTCTACTTATAGGAATACCTGTATATTTATTTATTATTTTTGCAATAATATCTATTCCACCTGTAGAACCACCAGCATAGAAAAACTATACCTATAGCAATACCATTTATAGCTCCTCCAAAATATAGCTGCTAATAAAATATCTTCTAATGGCTCACTAAAACTGGCAAAAAATTTTTTAAAAATACTGATAAAAACAAAGGTTGCAAACAAAGTCTTTAACAAGAAATTTTTACCTAAAAAGATATAAGCTAAAAATAATTAAAGGGAATATTTAAAGGCAAAATAAAGATAACTCATATCTATATTTGACAGATAGTGAATAATAAGAGATAAACCACTAACACCACCTTGAGCTAACTTATTTCCTATAAAGAAATAACTTGTATTAAAAGCCATTACCATACAAGCTAAAGCCACTATTATATATTCTTTTAAAAATTGTAAATATTTATTTGACATTCTGTTCATTCCTCCGACTACATTAAATTGTCTACTATTGGAAAAAGAGCAGCTCCTATAATAGAAGAACTACCTTTAAAAATTAGAAAAAAATTATAGTTTCTTTTTCCTCTATAAAAAAATATGATTTTTCATAAACTATATTTAAAAACATCATCTAAAAAGATAAGAACCAAATTGAGATAAATCTCCACAGATAATAAGTTTTTTTAGGATTGTATGTAAAAAAAGCAAATTTTTTTAAAAATTATACCCATATAAGTTAAATATTTATTGAGTATTTCCTTACCTTTTTACTCTCTCTATAAGTCTTATTAGAGAAAAAAATCTTCTAATGAATTTAGTTTTAGGAAAGGCTCCTAAAAATCTCATTTTTTAAGACTTTAAAAAGAGATACAATCCCTCAACCTTTTTTGATTTTCATAATCTACTATCATGTGATGTACTCTGCTGGCTTTTAAAAAAATAATCTTCACTTTTATTTCCAAATTTATGAAATGTAGAGCAGGTAACTTTTATTACTGATATTGATAACAGTAAAATCTTCTAATTCTTTATATTTATTTATTATAGCCTCTGCTAATATTGACATATTGGCTTCATTTTTCTACCCAAATTGGAAGATTGATATCTTGCTCAATTTCTTTTTATAACAGCAGATTCATATCTATCTGTATTATTAAATTCAAGAAAAATGATCTTCTTTATTGTAAATTCCTGGAATAGAAATACCAACTCCAATAACTTTTAGCTAAGTATTTTTCATCAATCTCTTTTATAAAATCTTTTAAATTTTTTTGTAAGAAAAATCAATGAAAATTTTTCGTTTTCTGTATCTATTATTTTAGATTGAAAAAAATTTTTTTCCAATTGTATTAATTAAAAATAAATTTAATTTTTTTCCTCATTTATGCTCACACCAATTGAATAACAAAAAAATCAGGATTGTATTTATATTTTTACTGCCCGTCTCCCGACTCCACCAGTACTTAAAGTCCATTCTACTATTATATCTTTTTCTAAAAATTCATTTACGACTCTTTTTACAGTTGGAAAAGTCATATTAGTTATTTTTTTGTTAAATCTGGGATAGAAAAAGAATCTTCTGTAAAATAAATTGAATGAAATATGATATTTTCATTGCCCTGTTTAATTTCTTTTTGATACATTTATAAACCTCTTCTATAAAAATTTCCTTATGCGATACAAATATCATTATAGCATTAATTCTAAAAAAATTAAAATATTTGTTTAAAAAGATAGATATAATCATAATAATATATTTTTTTATATAAAATATTTATAAAATATATTATTAAAATTTTCAAAAACTTTATAATTTATACATAAGATATGTAATAAAATTATAAAAAAATATTTTCTATCTTAGTGCAAATTTTATTTTTTTAATAAATTATTAAAGTCATTTTAATAATTAAGTGTTTTTTTATAAATGGAGGTGTTCATATTGGAAATAGTTTTAGGAAGTAAAAAGAATCACTTTAGAAGATTTAATCAATGTAACAAGAAGGGGGTATAAAGTAAAGATATCTGACGAAGCATATGAAAAAAATTGACAAAAGCAAGAGCTTTAGTTGATAAATATGTTGATGAAGCAAGAGTATCTTACGGAATTACAACTGGATTTGGAAAAATTTGCAGAAGTAAGTATTTCAAAAAGAACAAACTGGAGAATTACAAAGAAACATAGTTATGAGCCATTCTTGTAGTGTTGGAAACCCAATGCCAATAGATATAGCAAGAGGGGTTGTTTTCTTAAGAGCAGTGAAACTTAGCAAAAAGGTCACTCTGGAGCAAGAAGAATAGTTGTTGAAAAAAATTAGTTGAATTACTTAACAAAGATGTTACTCCTTGGATCCCTGAAAAAGGATCAGTAGGATCTTCTGGTGATTTATCTCCACTAGCACATATGTCATTAGTTCTAATTGGATTAGGAAAAGCATATTATAAAGGAGAATTATTAGAAGGTAAAGAAGCTTTTAGAAAGAGCAGGAATAGAACCAATCCCAGCACTTTCATCAAAAGAAGGGCTAGCACTTACTAATGGTACTCAAGCATTAACTTCAACAGGAGCTCACGTTTTATACGATGCTATAAACTTATCTAAACACTTAGATATAGCTGCTTCATTAACTATGGAAGGTTTACATGGTATTGTAGATGCTTATGATCCTAGAATCAGTGAAGTAAGAGGACATTTAGGACAAATAAATACTGCTAAAAAAATATGAGAAATATATTAGCTGGAAGTAAAAAAATGTTACTAAACAAGGTGTTGAAAGAGTACAAGATTCTTATGTTTTTAAGATGTATCCCTCAAATACATGGAGCAAGTAAAGATACTTTAGAATATGTAAAACAAAAAAAGTTGAAATAGAATTAAATGCAGTAACAGATAATCCATTAATATTTGTTGAAACAGATGAAGTTATCTCAGGAGGAAACTTCCACGGACAACCTATGGCATTACCATTTGATTTCTTAGGAATAGCTTTTAGCTGAAATGGCTAATGTATCTGAAAGAAGAATTGAAAAATGGTAAACCCTGCAATCAACCATGGATTACCTGCTTTCCTAGTAGAAAAAAAGGTGGATTAAATTCAGGATTCATGATAGTTCAATACAGTGCAGCAGCTCTTGTATCTGAAAACAAAGTTTTAGCTCACCCAGCATCTGTTGACTCTATACCAACATCTGCTAACCAAGAAGATCATGTATCTATGGGTTCTATTGCGGCTAAAAAAATCAAAAGATATACTTGAAAATGTTAGAAAAGTAATAGGAATGGAATTAATAACTGCTTGTCAAGCTATTGATTTGAAAGGAGCTAAAGATAAATTATCTCCAGCAACTAAAAGTAGCTTATGATGAAGTTAGAAAAAGTAATTCCTTATGTTGCAGAAGATAGACCTATGTACATAGATATACATGCAGCAGAAGAAATAGTAAAAAAATAACAAATTAGTTGAAGATGTAGAAAAAGCAATAGGACAATTAGAGTTTTAATTAGTACCAACTAGGAGGATAAATTAATGTTAAATAATAAAACTATTTATGATGCAATGACAATAAAACTTACAGCTGAAGATATTCCAATGGAGATACCTAAATTAGATCCTTCAATAAGAAGAGCTCCAAAAAGAATAGTTAAACTTTCAGACCATGATATTGAACTTGCATTAAGAAATGCACTAAGATATATACCTGAAGAATTCCATGAAATGTTAGCACCTGAATTCTTACAAGAATTAGAAGAAAGAGGAAGAATCTACGGATATAGATTTAGACCTGAAGGAAATCTTTATGGAAAACCAATAGATGAATATAAAGGGAAATGTACAGAAGCTAAGGCTATGCAAGTTATGATAGATAACAACCTTGACTTTGATATAGCTCTATATCCTTATGAACTTGTTACTTATGGAGAAACAGGACAAGTTTGTCAAAACTGGATGCAATACAGACTTATTAAAAAATATCTTGAAAATATGACACAAGATCAAACTCTTGTTGTTGCATCAGGACATCCAACAGGATTATTCAGATCTAATCCATATGCTCCAAGAGCAATTATAACTAATGGACTTATGATTGGATTATTCGATAACTATGAAGATTGGGCTAGAGGAGCTGCAATAGGTGTTGCTAACTATGGGCAAATGACTGCAGGTGGATGGATGTACATAGGACCTCAAGGAATAGTTCATGGAACTTATTCTACTATCTTAAATGCAGGAAGATTATTCTGTGGAGTACCTGCTGATGGAGATTTAAGAGGAAAATTATTCATAACTTCAGGACTTGGAGGAATGAGTGGAGCTCAAGGTAAAGCTTGTGAAATAGCAAAAGGTGTTGCTATAGTTGCAGAAGTTGACTTATCAAGAATCAACACTAGATTAGAACAAGGATGGGTAAATGTTATAGCAAATACTCCTGAAGAAGCATTCAAAATAGCTGAAGAAAAAATGGCTTCTAAAACTCCTTATGCAATAGCATACCATGGAAATATAGTTGAAATATTAGAATATGCTATAGAACATAACAAACATATAGATTTATTATCTGACCAAACATCTTGCCATGCTGTATATGATGGAGGATATTGTCCAGTAGGAACTTCATTTGAAGAAAGAACTAAATTATTAGGAACTGATAGAGCTAAATTTAGAGAATTAGTAAATGAAGGATTAAAGAGACACTATAAAAGCAATAAAAAAACTTTACATGACAGAGGAGTTTACTTTTTGACTATGGAAACAGTTTCTTAAAATCTATATATGATGTAGGAATAACTGAAATTTCTAAAAATGGTAAAGACGATAAAGAAGGATTTATATTCCCTTCATATGTTGAAGACATACTAGGACCAGAATTATTTGACTATGGATATGGACCATTCAGATGGGTATGTCTATCAAGAAAGAAAGAAGACTTATTAAAGACAGACAAAGCTGCTCTAGAACTTGTTGATCCTAACAGAAGATACCAAGATAGAGACAACTATGTATGGATACAAGATGCTGATAAGAATGGACTTGTTGTTGGAACACAAGCAAGAATATTCTATCAAGATGCTATGAGTAGAACAAGAATAGCTCTTAAATTCAATGAAATGGTTAGAAATGGAGAAATTGGACCAGTTATGTTAGGTAGAGACCACCACGACGTATCTGGAACAGACTCACCTTTCAGAGAAACTTCTAACATCAAAGACGGAAGTAACATAATGGCAGATATGGCAACTCAATGTTTTGCTGGAAACGCTGCAAGAGGAATGACTATGATAGCTCTTCATAATGGTGGAGGAGTTGGAATAGGAAAATCTATCAATGGTGGATTTGGAATGGTTCTTGATGGAAGTAAGAGAGTAGACGAAATCTTATGGCAAGCTATGCCTTGGGACGTTATGGGAGGAGTTGCTAGAAGAGCTTGGGCTAGAAATCCTCACTCTATCGAAACTGTTGTTGAATACAACCTTGATAATAAAGGAACAGACCACATCACATTACCTTACATAGTAAGTGATGAATTAGTTAAAAAGTTTTAAAGAAATAATCACTCAATTTAATAAAAAATAAAAAAACTACTATAAATTTTATAGTAGTTTTTTTCTTACTTTATATTTACTTGTATTTTTGTAATAAATAAAAAAATTTAAAAGGATATATATATGATGTGAGTATTATCTAAACGGAGATAATTTTATAAAAGTTATGATTGATATTTATTACGAAATTTGTAGTTAAGGAGTGATTAAAGAATGGAATTTAATAAAGAAAATTTAAAATGGTATAGTACAACAGTTGGAACTCTTAATATAAAACATATGTGACTTAAATAATGGTGGAAAAAAATTATAATAGTAAGAGATCCAAAGATATTAGCTCTTGATATAAAGGCTAAGTTTTTGGGTATCTTCATACGATAAGGCACAAGGAGTTCCTCATTTAATGGAACACTGTCTATTCAGTAATGTAATAGATGGAAAATCTATATTCAAATGTGAAGATGAACTTATTAGATTAGGAATAACTCTTAATGCACAAACTAGTTATAAGGATATGACTTTAGTTGCAAATACAGCTTCGTGTATGAGTGCAGATAAATATCCAGATGATAACATTTATCGTTTGTTGTGCAGTAATTATGAATACAAAATCTTTTAAAAAGACTGGGAGACATCCATTATAACTTAGTTACTACAGATGTAAATTCTGAATATTTAGAACAAGAAAAAGGTGTTATATATGGAGAAATGCAAGCTAGATATCCAGGAGATGCTCAATCAATAAGAAAGATTGCTGAATGGTCAGTTCTTACTGGAACTAGATACAGTGCTATTGGTAATGAGTCTCAATATTAAAGATATGACTACTGATCATATAAACTATATGAGAACTCGGACTTTTTTTCATATGAAAATATAAAAACTATAGTTATCACAGCTCCTGAATTTGTAGATATAAATGATATAATAGATATCTATGTAGCTAGACTTTGGGAAGGGTTAGATACAAATTATAAAACTATAAACAAAAGATATAAATAAATTTAGTAAAGAAGCTATTGAATTTGTAGACACTTATGCTTCGCCTAGATTTGAACCAGATCAAAATAGCTTTTTAATTAGAAGTACTCAAGCTAAATATGATAATGAACATGAAGAAATTCCTTATATTCATAAAGTAAAGTCTGAAAAAGAATGCTGCTATAATTAAGGATGTGATTATAAACTTGCCTACAATTAAAGTAGGTTTAGATATGTTAACAGAAAATACTGCTAAAAATTATTGCTCAATTATATATTCAAAGTAAGCTTAATGAATACTATAGAGAAAAACATCCTGTTACTTATGGTGTAATGAGATATCATAATATAGGAGATGTGATAGAGAAAACTATAATACTACCTCATTTATAATAAAATTATCAACAGTTTCTTCAAGTGAAGAATTTATGAATAGCTTATTTGAATTTTAAAAAAATGGGTTTATAATTCAGAAGAAGTTGATAATGCTATCAGAAGTTGGGAAGTGACTTGTAAGAATGAATGGTACAGTTTTTATGAATGGAGAAATTAATCAGATGAATCCTTTAGATTCTTTTTGAAGATCTTAACTCTATCATTTTAGGAACTTTAACTGAAACTGCTAAAGATAAAATTAATATGTTAAATCAATATTCTGTAGAAAAATAAGCTTTTTCCCTAAGATATTAGCAGATAACTTTAATTATATAAATAATAATAAAGAAGTTATACATAAGTATGTAAAGACTTATATAGCAAAATTGGAAAGTAAATATATTTGATTCTACTAATCTTATAGAAGAAGATAAACTTAAGGCATAAAAATGTAAATGATAAAGTAAAAGGGCTGTTGCAAATTAAAATTTCAATACTAAAGTAAAAAAATAAGTGAGTTACGAATGGAAATTTTAGGTAAAAATCAAATAGAATGAGCCGAGCAAATTCAGGAGTGTTTGAGTGTAACGAGTTTCCTGATTTGCAGCGAATTCTTGATTTTTATCGTTAAGAAAATTTATTCAGTAACGAACTATTTTTACTTTTTATGAATTTGCAACAGCCCCATTTTTTATTCACAGAAAAGATAAATTAGATTTTTAATACTATTTAATAATTCTTCTAATTTAGGAGTAATTTCTTCTAAATACATTTGTAGTCATAGGGTTTTTAAATTACCTATATCTAATAGCTTGAAAGAAAGATTCAGAACCTCCTGCTTTACATAAAGTTATATATTCTTTTAAAGTTTCTTCTTTATTTTCTAAATATTTTTAGAAGATATTGGAAGGCACAAACTTGAGCAAGAGTATAATCTATGTAATAGAAAGGTGCTCAGAAAACATGTCCTTGAGCAAACCAGAAAGCTCCACTGTTGTAGAAGTCATTATCGTAGTCTAAATCAGGTTTGTACATCAACTCAAGTTCATGATATTTTTTTCTTCTTTCTTCAGGAGTAGCATCAGGATTTTCATAGACATAATGTTGGAAATGGTCTATAGTAACTCCATAAGGAATAAATGTTAAAGCTCCTTTTAAGGCAGAATATCTATATTTATTTGCATTTTCACCAAAGAATAGTTCCATCCAAGGCCAAGTTAAAAACTCCATAGACATTGAATGTATTTCAGCTGCATCATAAGTTGGCCAAATATAGTCTGGCAATAATTGATATTGAGACATATAGCATTGGAAAAGCATGTCCAGCTTCATGAGTTATAACATCTATATCTCCATTTGTACCATTAAAGTTTGAAAAAATAAAAGGTTCTTTATATTTATCAAAGCTTGTACAGAAACCTCCAACACGTTTTTTAGGTTTTGCAACTAAATCCATCAATTCATTTTCAACCATAAAATCAAAGAATTTCCCTGTTTCAGGACTTAATTCTCTATACATCTTTTGAGCATTTTTAACTATGAAATCAACATCACCATTAGGATTAGAGTTTCCATCTTTAAAATCACAAGCTTCGTCATAATATTTAAAAATCTTTTTATTCCTAATCTTTCAGCTTGAAGCTTTTTAATCTTCACTGCAAGAGGAGTTAAAGTTTTTAAAACTTTTTCTCTATATCTAGCAACATCATTGTGATCATAGTCAGTTCTATTCAATAGCTTGTATTGTAATTCAACATAGTTTTCATAACCTAAAAGCTTTAGCCATTTCAGTTCTAACTTTTACCATTTCATCATAGATACTATCAAATTCTTCTTGATGTTCTTCAAAGAATTTTTGCTCTAGCTTGATATGCTTCCTTTCTAAATTTCTATCTGGATTTTTGTAGAAGAGGAGGCATTTGAGAAACTGTATATTCTTTTTCCTCTAAATTTAATTTTTGAATTGGCAATTATTTTATCATATTTAGTTGATAGTGCATTTTTCTTTTTGCATGAAAGGAATAGCCTTTTTCATTTAAAACTAATTTACATTCTAAAAGTTTAAAAATAGTGTTTTCCAAATCTTTCTTCTAACTCAGTTCTAAATTTAGAATTAAATATAGCTCTTGAAACTTCAGTATTAAGTGTAGCTATAATAGGATCATTTTTCATCAAAGAAATCCATTTCAGCTTCATAGAATTTATCAGAAGTGTCTATACTGTGACGGGCATTAGCCAACTCTCTAGTTGTGTTTAAATCTTTTTTGAAATTAGCAAATTCTTCAATTAATTTTTATTTGTTCAGCACCAGAATTAGCAACTTCTAAATTTTTTTGTAAGATCCTTAAAATACTTTTTTTGACCTCTTCCATATTCGGTCTTTTGATAAGGAATATCATTAAATTTCATATAAAACCTCCTAATAAATATTTTTTTATGTTAAAAAAATATTCTAGTATATTTTTAAAAAGAAATTACAAGTTTTTTTACTAAGTTTTTCTAAAAAAATAATGATATAATTACTTAATAAGTGAATTCTAGATATTAATATTTTATACTATGGTGGTGAATAATGAAAAAAAGCACTTTTTAATATTAATGATAATTTTTTTAATATTTTTTTCTTAATATGTGTATAGTACATATCCCTAAAGATCATTATGTATTACTTGCTGAGAATACATTTATATCTACAGAAGAAAAAAAGAAAAAAAGTGTATAAAACTTTTAATTTTTAAAAGAATTTATTTAACAGAAGATCAATCAATTGAGTTCTACATTTTTGATAATCCAAAAGTAAATTTAGAATTAGTAAGAGTAGAGATATTTTTATGAAAATAAAAATGGTAGGAATGGTAATTATAAATAAGAAAATGGATGATTTAGATAGTTATGGAGCTGATTTTTTAGATGAAACAGGAAGAAAAAAATATTTACTAAGATTTGTTTTTTTAGAAAAAGATTTTTAGAATTATGGGAAAAAGATTATGAAATATAATAAAAAAATTATCCAAATGGTAAATTTGAAATTGCTATTTATTTAAGAAATTTAAAAAAACAAATGAAATATTAAAAAGTGAATAGAAAAATGTAGTATTTATTTTGAAAAAAAGGGATATGAATTTTTTTATACCAAGTGTGTAGGAAAAATTTTTATAAATAAAAATCTAAAAAGAGAAATTTTTTTGAGCGAAAAAAATGCTTTTAAAAAAATCCCTCTTTTTTTGTTTCTATTTTCAGTGGATAGTGTAAAAAAATAAAAAAACAAAGTAAAAAAACAAATTTTTATTTTTTTGTTCTGAAATCGAAAAAAAGTGAGGCATGATTATATAAAATATATATAATAACAATATAAAATATATAGATTTAAAAAGACATAGACAATTGATAATGCCCAATTTCTATGCTAGAATAGGATAATTAAAAAAATTCTTAGGAATACTATAAGAATAAAGGGGTGGACTTGATGGAAGAAAAATAAACCAATTTTTATGTGAGATGAAAAAAATCTCTGTACTGCTTTTTAGAATTAAGGATGACTATTTTAACGCTGTTGAAAATGTAAATTTATCACTTTATCAAAATGAAGTGTTAGCCATAGTTGGAGAATCTGGTTGTGGGAAAAAGTACATTAGCAACAACAATAATGGGATTACATAATTTTTAATTTTACAAAAGTTTCAGGAGAAGTAGTTTTTGAAGGAAAGAATATCCTTAATTCAACCGAAGATGAGTACAATAAAATCAGAGGTGGAAAAATAGGAATGATATTTCAAGATCCCCTTTCTGCATTAAATCCGTTACAAAGAATAGGACAGCAAATAGAAGAAGGACTTATATATCACACTAATCTAAATGCTGAGCAAAGAAAAGAAAGAGCTTTTGAACTATTAAAAAGGGTTGGAATTGAAAAACCTGAAAGAATTTACAGACAATTTCCACATCAACTTTCAGGAGGAATGAGACAAAGAGTTGTTATTGCCATCGCTCTTAGTTGTAAGCCAAAAATATTGATAGCAGACGAACCAACAACTGCTCTTGATGTTACAATTCAAGCACAAATATTGGACTTGATTGCTGACTTACAAGAAGAAATAAAAGCTGGAATAATTTTAATAACTCATGATTTAGGAGTAGTAGCTCAAATAGCTGACAGAGTTGCTGTAATGTATGCAGGTGAAATAGTGGAACTTGCAACAAGTAAAAGAAATTTTTACTAATCCTTTACATCCGTACACAAGAAGTTTGTTAAAGTCAATACCTCAACTTGATACAAACGAAAATGATGAACTTCATGTTATCAAAGGTATGGTGCCTTCATTAAAGAATTTACCAAGAAAAGGTTGTAGATTCTCAGCGAGAATACCTTATATTCCAAAAGAGGCACATGAAGAAAATCCAGGATTTCATGAAGCATTTCCAGGACATTTTGTTAGATGTACTTGTTGGAAAACTTTCAAATTTCAGGAGGAAGATAAAAAATGAGTTTATTAGAAATTAAAAATTTAAAAGGTACACTACCCTATTAGAGGAGGTTTTTTTAACAAAGTTGTGGATCATGTATATGCTGTTGATGGTGTAAGCATGGTAATAGAACAAGGAAAGACTTATGGTTTAATAGGAGAGTCTGGTTCTGGGAAAATCTACTATAGGAAAGACAATAATAGGACTAGAAAAAGGCAACTGCTGGAGAAATTCTATATAATGGAAAAAAATATATTAGATCCAAAAGTTAGAAAAGAAATGAAAATTTAATAGAGAAGTGCAAATGATATTTCAAGACTCAATGTCAAGTCTTAACCCGAAAAAGAGTATTAGATATTTTTGGCAGAGCCAATCAGAAACTTTTGAAAAAAACTAAGCAAAGAAGCAGAAAAAGAAAAAAATATGAATTGCTTGAAATAGTAGGAATGCCAAAAGATTCAATTTATAAATATCCTCATGAATTTTCAGGAGGACAAAGACAAAGATTAGGAATTGCAAGAGCTATAGCTTGTAAACCTAAAACTTATTATAGCTGATGAACCTGTATCAGCACTAGACTTATCAGTTCAAGCACAAGTTTTGAACTATTTAAAGAACATCCAAAGGAATTAAACCTATCTTATATATTTATTTCACATGATTTAGGTGTTGTTAGACATATGTGTGACTATATTTATATTATGCACAGAGGAAAAATTTACTGAAACAGGAACTAGAGAGGACATTTATAAGGATGCTAGACATATCTACACAAAGAGATTAATAGCTTCTATCCCTCAAATCAATCCTGAAGCTAGAGAAGAACTAAAGAAAAAGAGAAGATGTAGAAAAAGAATATGAAAAACTATATTCACAATTCTATGATGAAAATGGAAAAAGTTTTTGATCTAGAAAAAAATTTCAGAAACACACTCTGTAGCAAGCTCTACAAAGATATAATTATAAAAAGGACGGTAATAAATTATGTGGAAAAACAATACTTAGAAGAGTTTTTATTGATGATACCTCAACTTTTTTGTATTAAGTTTGTTAATCTTTATTTTAGCAAAATTAATGCCAGGGGATGCTTTTATCAGGAATGATAGATCCTACAGTTGATGCTGAAACAATAGAAAAAAATAAGATTACAATTAGGATATTATGATCCTTGGTATATACAATATTTTTAGATGGGTAAAAAAATGCTTTTCATGGTGATTTAGGAATAAGTTATACTTATAAATTACCTGTATTGACTGTTATTGGAGCAAGAGCAATGAACAGTTTTAGCTTATCTATTTTAGCTTTAACTATTATGTACTGTATAGCACTTCCAGTTGGAATATTTGCAGGTAAGAATCAAGGTTCTAAATTTGATAAAGGGGTTATACTATTTAACTTCTTTACATATGCAATACCTTCATTTGTAATGTACTTATTTGCTATATTATTATTTGGTTATAAATTAAAATGGTTCCCAACTATAGGTTCTGTTGATGCAGGACTTGTAAAAAGGAACATTTGCATATTATATGAGTCGTTTACATCATATGATTCTACCAGCTATGTGTATAGCTATTCTTAGTACAACAGGAACAATACAATATTTAAGAAATGAAGTAATAGATGCCAAAACAGCTGACTATGTAAAAACAGCAAGAAGTAAAGGTGTTCCTATGAGAAAGGTTTATACAAAACATATATTTAGAAACTCTTTACTACCTATAGCTGCTTTCTTTGGATTCCAAATATCTGGACTTTTAGGAGGATCAGTAATAGCTGAAACTATTTTTTTAACTATCAAGGTATGGGAAAAATTCTTCATAGAATCTATACTTACAAGAGACTATAGTGTAGTTACAACACTAATATTACTTTTATGGATTACTTTTCTTATTAGGTTCATTATTATCAGATATTACAATGGCAATAGTTGACCCAAGAATAAGAATAGAGTAAGGAGGAGATTTTATGGAAAAAAATATTAAGGATCCAGTTAAAACAGAAAACCCAACAGGTTTTTTTCCGTTATAGTGAGAGAGTTTAAAAAGGATAAATTAGCACTTTTTTTCTTTTCTTTGCAGTAACAATATTTATAATAGCTGTGTTTGTTGCATCAGCATTTATTAATTTACAACAATTACAAACAGTTGACATCTTTTAGAAAAGTATGAAGTTCCTTCTTTCAATAACTTCTGGAATTTCTTTGGAAGAGATTCAGGAGGACGTAGTGTAATGGGTTATGTTATTGTTGGAGCAAGAAATTCAATAACAATAGGAGTTATTATAACTATAGTAACAACATTTATAGGACTTTTTGTAGGACTTTGTATGGGGATATTATGGTGGAAAAAGTAGATGCTTTAGGAATGAGAATAGTTGACTTTATCAGTATCATGCCTTCAGTTATGATCATCATAGTTTTTTTGTTAGTATAGTACCCTAAATATGGGATTTTTTTCAGTTTATTTTAATTTTTTTAGTATGTTCTATTGGACAAGAACAACAAGACTAGCTAGATCTAAAACTTTATCTGAAACAAGAAGAGACTATGTTAATGCTTCTAAGACTATGGGAACTAGCGATTTAAAAAAATAATGTTTGGTGAAATATTACCAAATATTTCTTCAATAATTATAGTAAATGGAACTTTAGCACTAGCTTCAAATATAGGTATAGAAGTTGCTCTATCTTTCCTAGGATTTTGGATTACCAGCAGCAACACCTTCTTTAGGAACATTGATATCTTATGCTTCTAAGCCTGAAATAATTCAATATAAGGCTTATGTATGGTTACCAGCAGCATTAGTTTTACTATTTATGATGTTAGGAATAAACTATATAGGACAAGCTTTAAGAAGAGCAGCAGATGCAAAACAAAGATTAGGATAACAATAGATATAATAATATAGAGAAAGGGTGAAATATATGAAAACAAAATGGTTAAAAAGTGTTTGTACTGTTTACTGGTTTACTGTTGTTAGCTTCTTGTGGAGATGTGAATGGAGGTTCAAAGGACGCAGGAAATGAAAAAAAGAGGTTGTAGATGTTTCAGCCATTGAAAAGAAATATCCTTCTTATTTTTAAAAATGATGCAGAAGCTGTTCAAGTAGATACTCTAAAAGTAGCTATAGTATCAGATTCTCCTTTTAAAGGGATATTTAATGGTTTCCTTTATTCAGATGCGATAGATAATAAGTTTATGAAATATACTATGAATGGAGCTTTTTCCTATAGATAATGACTTAAAACTTATCTTAGATAGTGATGAAACTCCAATAAAAGTTACTATAAATCCAGAAGAAAAAAACTGTTACATATAAAATTAATCCAAAAATTTAAATGGTCAAATGGAGACCCTGTAACAACTAAAGATATAGTAAAAAAACTTATGAAATATTTGCAAATCAAGATTATATAGTAAGTTCTAAATCTTTAAGATTTAGTAAAAAAATAGAAAAAGCTATTGTTGGTATAGAAGAATATAATGAAGGAAAAGCTGATAAAAATATCAGGACTTGAAGTTATAGATGACTCTACAATGAAAAATACACCCTAAAAAGAAGTAACTCCTTCTACATACTGGGGAGGAAACTTTTGCAGGAGAATTAATTAATGCAAAGCAATTTGAGGGAATACCTATGAACAAAATTGCAGAATCAGATGCTTTAAGAAAAAAATCCTCTATCTTATGAATCTTATGTTATTAAACAAATAGTACAAGGAGAAAAAGTTATATTTGAAGCTAACCCTTATTATTATAAAAGGTGAACCTAAGATAAAAAGAATTGAAATGGAAGTTTTACCTTCATCTCAACAAGTTGCTGCTATGAAGGCTGGAAAATATGATATAATATTTGGTGCAAGTAATGATGTTTTTTTCCTGAAGTAGAAAAAAATTAGATAATATCAATATCTTAACTAAAAAAAGCATCTTATATGAACTATATCGCATTTAAATTAGGTAAATGGGATGCAGAAAAAAATGAAGTTGTAACAGATCCTAATTCAAAAAAATGTATGATATAAATCTAAGAAAAGCTATGGCTTATGCTATAGATAATGATGCAATTGGAGAACAATTTTATCATGGATTAGCTACTACAGCTAAATCACAACTTTCTCCATTGTTCCCAACATTACATGATCCAAGTATAAATGGATATAGAATTGATATTGAAAAAGCTAAAAAAAGTTACTAGATGACGCTGGATATAAAGATGTTGATGGAGATGGAATAAGAGAAGGAAAAGATGGAAAACCTATTAAATTTACTTTTAGCTATGATGTCAGGTGGAGATATAGCTGAACCTCTTTTCACAATATTATTTACAACAATGGAAGTCTATAGGACTTAATGTTGAATTAGTTGATGGAAGATTGTTAGATATTAATAACTTCTATGATAGAGTAGAAGCAGATGACCCTGCTATCGATTTCTGTTTAGCAGCTATAGGTTTTGGTTCAGATCCTCAACAAGTAAGCTTTATTTGGAAAAAAACTGCAGGATTTAATATTTCACGTTATACTTCTGAAACGCTAGAGAAGGCACTAGCTAATACTGTGTCTCCAGAAGCTATAGATGATCAAAAGAGAGCAGAATTCTATAAAGAATATGAAAGAGTATTTATGGATGAAATCCCTGTAGTTCCTCAATTAAATAAATATGAATATTTAGTTGTAAATAAGAGAGTAAAAAAATGTTTGACTGGACAGAAAGTATGAGAGCTTTTTGGAGAAGAATTTGACTGGTCTAAACTAGAAGTAACAGCTAAAGATCCTTTAGTTTCAGAAACAAAATAAAAAATAAAAATTATAATAAAATGTATTAGGAGGAAATAAAAAAATGAAATTTAAAAAAAGCCTTAGCTTTTAATTAGTGGGATGCTATTACTAGCTTCTTGTGGTGGTATTAACGATGGGGAGCTAAAGATGCACAAAAAGAAGCCGTTGATGTATCAACTGTTGAAAGTCAATACCCAAGTTATGTAGAAAATGAAGGAATCCAGTGGAAACTTCGGTTCTAAAAGTTGCAGTAGTATCAGATTCACCTTTTAGAGGAATCTTTAACGGATTTTTATACAGTGATAGTTTAGATGGAAGTTTTATGGCAAGTACTATGAATGGAGCTTTTTCCTATTGATGCAGATTTAAAAAAATAATCTTAGACAGTGATGAAACTCCAATAAAAAGTAAGTGTTAATCCAGAAGAAAAGACAGTTACATATAAAATTAATCCAAACTTTAAATGGTCAAATGGAGAACCTGTAACAACTAAAGATATAGTTAAAACTTATGAAATAATGGCTAACCAAGAATATATAACTAGTTCAAAAGTCATTAAGATATAATAAAAATAGAAAAGCTATTGTTGGTATAGAAGAATATAATGAAGGAAAGGCTGATAAAAATATCAGGACTTGAAGTTATAGATGACTCTACAATGAAAAATTCATTTAAAAGAAATGACTCCATCTGTATACTGGGAGGAAATTTTTGTACCTGAGTTTGTAAATGCAAAACAATTTGAAGGTATACCTATGGATAAGATAACAGAATCAGATGCTTTAAGAAAGAATCCTTTATCTTATAGTCCTTATGTTATAAAAAGAAATAGTTCAAGGAGAAAAAGTAATATTTGAAGCAAAACCCTTATTACTATAAAGGTGAACCTAAAATAAAAAGATTAGAAATGGAAATTCTACCTCCATCTCAACAAGTTGCAGCTATAAAAGCTGGAAAATATGATATAGTTTTTAAAAGTTAGTCCAGAAATATTCCCTGAATTAGAAAAAAATTAGATAATATCAATATACTAACTAAAAAGCTGGTTCTATGAACTACATCGCATTTAAACTTGGTAAATGGGATGATGAAAAAGAATGAAGTTGTAACAGATCCTAACTCAAAAATGTATGATCTTAACTTAAGAAAAGCTATAGCTTATGCAATTGATATGGATGCAGTAAGTAAACAATTCTACCACGGATTGTCTACTCCAGCAAAAATCACAACTTTCTCCATTATTCCCATCATTACATAATCCAGAAATAAATGGATTTAAACAAGATGTGGAAAAAAAGCTAAACAATTACTTGATGAAGCTGGATTCAAAGATGTTGATGGTGATGGAATAAGAGAAGGTAAGGATGGAAAACCTGTTAAATATACTTTAGCTATGATGTCAGGTGGAGAAATTGCTGAACCTCTTGCACAATACTATATTCAACAATGGAAAGCTATAGGACTTGATGTTGAATTACTTGATGGAAGATTATTAGATTCAAAGAACTTCTATAATAGAGTAAATGGAGACGATCCTGCAATAGATTTCTGTATAGCTGGTATAGGTTTTTGGAACAGATCCTCAACAATTAGCTATATTTGGAAAAAAATGCTAAGTTTAATATTTCTCGTTACATATCAGATAACCTTGAAGCAGCTTTTAGATGCTACAGTTTCAAAAAGATGCTATGAATGAAGAATATAGAGTAAAAAGCATATAAAGATTATGAAAAAGGTATTTATGGAAGAAATTCCAGCTGTCCCTATATTAAATAAGCTAGATATCTTAGTTGTAAATAAGAGAATTAAAAAAATATGATTGGAGACCAAATGTAGATGGAAAAACCTAATACATTCAAATGGTCTATGATAGAAGTTGTAGCACCTCAACCAATTGTAGATTCTAAAAAAATTAATACTCAACAAAATTAAGGAGGTATAGATATGAATGGTAAACTAAAAATTGATTAGTTTATTTGCTGGAATGATGTTACTTGTATCTTGTGGAGATGTAAATGGTGGTAAAAGCAGATGCAGCTAAGCAAGAAGTTAATCTAAATGAGATAGAACAAAAAAATATCCAGTAGCCTATAAAAATGAAGGTGAAGTAGTACCTGTAGATACGCTAAAAGTAGCTGTAGTATCAAGTTCACCTTATAAAGGAATTTTTCAATGGATTTCTTTATTCAAGTAGTATAGACAATGATTTTTATGCAATATACTATGAATGGAGCTTTCCCAACAAATCCAGATTTTACATTGGTATTAGATAGTGATGAAACTCCAATAAAAGTTACAGTTAATCCTGAAGAAAAAAACAGTAACATATAAGATTAATCCAAAATTTAAATGGTCAAATGGAGAGCCTGTAACAACTAAAAGACATAGTAAAAACTTATGAAATTGTTGCTAACCAAAAATATATAGAAAAGTTCTTCATCTTCAAGATTTAATAAAAATAGAAAGAAGATAGTAGGAATACAAGAGTATAATGAAGGAAAAAGCAGATAAAAATATCAGGACTTGAAGTTATAGATGATTCTACTATGAAAATACACTTAACAGAAGTAACTCCATCAGTTTACTGGGGAGGAAACTTTGTTAGTGAATTTGTTAATGCAAAACAATTTGAAGGTGTACCTATGGATAAAATCATAGAATCTCCTGCATTAAGAAAGAACCCTCTATCTTATGAACCTTTACTATATTAAAAGATATAGTTCAAGGAGAAAAAGTAATATTTGAAGCTAACCCTTACTACTATAGAGGAGAACCAAAAATAAAAAAACTATAGAAATGGAAATCTTACCTCCATCTCAACAAGTTGCTGCAATTAAGAGTGGAAAATATGACATAGTATTCAACCCTGAATTAAATATTTTCCCTGAAATAGAAAAATTTAGATAATATTAATATACTTGCAAGAAAAGCAATGTATTTCAGTTACTTAGGATTCCATGTAGGTAAAATGGGATGCTGAAAAGAATGAAGTTATAACAGATCCTAATTCAAAAATGTATGATATTAATTTAAAAAGAGCCATGGCTTATGCTATAGACAATGACAGTATTGCAAAACAATTTTTATCATGGTTTAGCAATGAGAGCACCATCACCTATAGCTCCAATATTTACTCAATTACGTAATCCTGAAGTAGATGGATTTAAAATTGATATAGAAAAAGCTAAAAAAATACTAGATGATGCTGGATATAAAGATGTTGATGGAGACGGAATAAGAGAAGGAAAAAGATGGAAAACCATTTAAAAATTAATCTAGCTATGATGTCAGGTTCAGAAATACAAGAACCATTGAGCCAATATTATATTCAACAATGGAAATCAATAGGACTTAATGTTGAATTAGTTGATGGAAGACTTCTAGACTTCAACAACTTCTATGATAGACTTAAAGCAGACGATCCAGCAATAGACTGTTTCTTTGCTGCATTTGGTTATGGTACAGACCCTCAACAAATGAGTTTATTTGGAAAGAATTCTCAATTCAATAAATCTCGTTATACATCTGAAACTTTTGAAAAAGCTTTTAGAAGCTCAAATTTCTCCAGAAGCTTTTAGACGAAGCTAAGAGAATAGAAATCTATCATAATTATGATAAAGTATTTATGGAAGAACTACCAGTAATTCCTCAATTAAATAAGATGGAATACATAGTAGTTAACAAGAGAGTTAAAGAGTATGACTGGAAATATGACACTGATATGAAGGAATTTGACTGGTCTAAGATAGAAGTTACAGCTAAAGAACCTATATCAGATTCAAAAAAATTAAAAAGTAAAAATGGGGCTGTTTTTTTACAGCTCCATTTTTTTATCTAAAGGAGTTTTATTAATGAAAAAAAGGAACAATCATCAGAAAAGAACAAGTAAAAGTATATAAATGAAGATGATTATAAAAAGAATTTTTTTGTAATTTCAGATTTACATGGTTATTATAATTTATTTTTTTAAAATTTTTTTAGAAAAAAAGTAAATTTACAGAAAGATGATTTACTTATAAATCTTGGGGACTCTTGTGATAGAGGAACACAATCTTACGAATTATATGTGAAGTATAATGAAATGATAAAAAGAAGGTTATAATGTATTGCACTTATTAGGGAACCATGAAGATATGCTATTAACAGCAGTAAATACATTAGATGAAAGTAGTATAGATCACTGGTATAGAAATAATGGAGAAACAACAATAGAATCTTTTAAAAAAACGTTACAGGACTAACAAAAGAAGATTTCTATGATAAGGAAAAGAATAAATTTCTTGTTGATTTCTTATCAACTTTTTCCAACTCTTATAGTTTCAGATAAGACTATATTTGCTCATGCAGCATATAATCCTGATTTAAGTCCAGAAGAACAAGAGGAATATTTCTTAATATGGAATAGACAAAATTTCTGGGATAGAAAATTTCACTGGAAAGGCTATATATTTTGGACATACTCCTTCAAAAAAAGGAAGACCACACTATAGTTTATTATTCTAATAACTGTACTTGTATAGACTTAGGAACATATAAGTATCAAAAATGGTGGGAGTTGAAAATAAAAGAGCAAGGAAGAGTACTATATAGACTAATTTTCATTTAAAAATAAATAAAAAGAGCTTATTACAAATTATAATTAATAATTAAAAAAATTTTCTTTGAGTAAATAACTAGTAGTTTTTTTAATAAGATTATTATGACGTCCTATAATGTTGAAAGAGCCTTTGTGGCTTTCTAGAAACATTATAGGCTGGCAAGTAATCGTTATGTGTAACTAAAGTTTATTAAGATCTCTCAAAGAAAAATTTTTTTATCTACTCAGTAACGAATTATTTTTTTACTTTTTATAAGAATAAGCTCTTTTTTATTAGTCTAAGTATCCAAGTTTTTTTAACAAGCTCAGCTGTTAGAACTGCACCACCAGCTGCTCCTCTTAAAGTATTGTGAGAAAGTCCAACAAACTTATAATCGAATAAATTATCTTCTCTTAATCTTCCCACAGTTATTTGCATTCCTTTTTCATTATCTCTATCAAGTAAAGGTTGAGGTCTATCATTTTTCTTCATAGTAATGGATAAATTCTTTTAGGAGCTAGAGGTAAATCAGTTATGTCTGATTTAAAGTTTTTTTAATTTTTTTCAATTAAAAACTTCTTTACTAGGATTATTTTTCTAGATTAAATGAAACACAAGCTAAGTGACCATCTAAAACAGGAACTCTGATACATTGAGCTGAGAATTTCATAGTATCATTTAACTTGATTTCTCCATCTTCTATATTTCCAAATATTTTTTTAAAGGTTCAATTTCACTTTTTTTCTTCTTCTCCACCTATGTATGGAATGATATTTCCTACCATTTCAGTACCATTCTTCAAATGTTCTTCCACTTCCTGAAATAGCTTGATAAGTACAGATACTAGCTTCTTTTAATACCAAAACTCTTTTATTGCTGCAAACACAGGTACATAACTTTTGAATAGAACAGTTAGGTTTTACAACTATGAAACCTTTTTTTAGTTCCTAATCTTTTTCTTTGTACATCAACTATATCTAAATGTTTTTGCATTGATTTCAGGTATTATCATAGGCACATCAGCTTTCATACGGTTAGCTGAGTTATTAGATACTACAACAACTTCTTCTTTTGCATAAGCTTTCTTCTAAAGCAACTAATTCTTTTTTTATCTAAATTAACTGCACAGAAAATTAATTTAACACCATTTGCTACATTTTTTTAACATCCATAGCATCTTCAACTATGAAATCCTTTGTATATTCAGGTATTTTCATATCCAATTTCCATTTATTAGCCATTAAATCCCCATATCTTTTTTCCCTGCTGAATTTTTAGAAGCTGCTAATTTTACAACTTCAAAATAAGGGTGATTTTCTAAAAAGGACAAGAAGTCTTTGTCCTACCATTCCTGTTGCTCCAACTACTGCGATTTTTGTTCTTTCCATTCTAAACATTCCTTTCTTTCCAAGTTGTTCCTTCTTTATCTACTTTAGTAAAGAGAACTTTCCAATTATATTTTAAATTTTTAATTGTTCTTTTATAAGCTCTAGCTTAGTTTCATCAACCAATATATTTATTAAAGGTTGAACCACTACCTGAGATAAAAAAATCCATAGCTTTTCAATGTTTTCACAAATATTCTTACTTCATCATATTCATGAATTAAATTTTTTTACGATATGGCTCATGAATTTTATCAGCTAGCACTTTCTTTAAAGTTTGTATATCATAAGTTTCAAAAGGCTCTTAAAACTATTCCTAAACGACTTAGAGAGAATATAGCATCCTTCAAAGGTAAGTCTTTAGGCAGAGCTTTTCTGCATCTGCTGTCTTAGTTTCAAAAATTAGGAATAAGAGCCATAAAATTAAATCTTTCATCTACATTATATTGAACAGATATAGCCTCATCATCTACAAGACAAGAAGCACATAAATTACCAAATATAGCAGGTGCTACATTATCTGGATGTCCTTCAAGTTCTGTTGCAATTTTTAAAAATATCATTCTTATTTATTTCAGTTCCTGTCAATAAGTAAGCTCCAAATATACCAGCTACAACGCAAGTAGCACTACTTCCCTAAGCCTCTTGCAATAGGAGCTTGTTCTATTAAAGAGATTTTAACTCCATCTATACTTTTTATTTAAGAAGTTTAAAGTCTTTTTAAAAAGCGATATAAACAAGATTATCTTCATTACAAAAATTCTTTTTCAAAACCTACAAAAATCTAATTTATCATTCAATTCAAAAATGAAATATAGAATGAGTTTGTAAAGGCAAGCCCTAGAGTATCAAAAACCACAGGCTACATTGGCAGAGGTCATAGGTACTTTTTACTTCAAACATTTTTCAGCCTCCAGGATGTATTTAGCCATATCTTCTCTTTTTACTAAATCACTATGTCTTATTTCCTTAGAATTTAGATTTTTTTAGATTTTCTGGAACAGGCACTTTTGTAAATTCATATAGTTTTTTTCCATCAATTTAAACTCATCTTCATCTGTTATATTTAAAACTGCATTAGCAACACTAGTACAGAATTTATATGGAGAAGCAGTTGATAACACAACAGTTTTTACCTTCTAAATTTTTGTTCAAGCATTACTTTGTATGCAACAGCTGTATGAGGATCTAGTAAATATTTTTTTCTTCTTCCCAAACTTTTTAATTACTTGAGAAGTTTCTTCATCACTAGCATAGCCACTTCGAATTCTGCTTTTTAATTTAGTTAATATATCAGCATTAACTTGATATTTACCATTTTGTTTTAATTCATCCATTAAAGATTTTTATATATTTATCATCAGAACCACTTAAATCATAAAGTAGTCTTTCTAAGTTACTTGAAATTAAAAATATCCATACTAGGAGAAATTGTTTTTTTAAGAATTCACGATTTCTATCATAGATACCTGTTGTTAAGAAGTCATATAAAAACATTATTTTTTTATTACTTGCACAAACTAATTTATTAACAGGTAGACCTAATTTTTTTGCATAGTACCCTGCTAAGATATCTCCAAAGTTTCCAGTAGGTACAACGAAATTTATTTTTATCCCCTAAGTTTATTTTTTTATTTTTTTACTAAATCAATATAGGCAACGATATAGTAAACTATTTGTGGAGTTAAACGTCCCTATATTTATAGAGTTAGCACTTGAGAATTTTTTTCTTTCCTAATTTCTTTTTGTAATTCTTCATCTAAGAAAAATATTTTTACAGCAGTTTGAGCATCATCAAAATTTCCTTCTATAGCACAAACCTTAGTATTTTTTTCCCTCTTGAGTTCTCATTTGTAATTCTTGAATTTTACTTACTCCATTTTTAGGATAAAAACAATAATTTCAGTTTGGTCTACATCTTTAAAACCTTCTAAGGCAGCTTTTCCTGTATCTCCACTTGTAGCTGTCAAAAATTAAAAATCTCTTGGTCACTTCCCTCAAGAGCTAATTGAATTAGATAAGGTAATAATGTTAAGGCAACATCTTTAAAAAGCACTTGTAGTACCATGAAATAGCTCTAAAAACATAAGCATCTTTTTAATTCAACAAGAGGAGTAACTTTTGAAGTTGAAAACTTGCTATATGCTTTTTTTCTATCACAGACTTTAATTTACTCTCATCAAAATGAAAAAAATAATTTTAAGACTTCAAAAAGCAATATCTGTATAAGATTTATCTAATAAATTTTTTTAAATCTATTTTTTTCGTTGAAGTTTTCTAAAACAAAAAGTCCACCATCTTCACTTAAACCTTGTAAAAGAGCTGTTTTATCATTTTTTTCTAATCGTATTATTTCTTGTACTTCTATAATTCATAAATAATCTCCTTGATATGATTTTTCTCTATATGATACAATATTTCTCATAAAAATTACAATACAAATATGATAAAAAAATTTGGGAAGGTGTTAAAAAAATGAAAATAGCAATTTTAGGTTTTGGAACAGTTGGAAGCGGAGTTTATGAGATAGCAAAGACTTTAAAAGAATATTGAAGTAAAAAAAGTTCTTGAAAAAGATTTAAGCAAAGATAAATATAGCTACCGATAATTATGATGAAATTATCAACGATAAAAGAAATAGAATTAGTTGTTGAATGTATGGGTGGATTACATCCTGCTTATGAATTCATTATGCAAGCTTTAAAAAGTAAAAAGTCTGTTGTAAGTGCTAACAAGGCAGTTATAGCAAAAATATTTAGATGAATTTTTTTACAAGCTGCTAAAGAAAAATAATGTTGAGTTTCGTTTTGAAGCAAGTGTTGGAGGAGGAATTCCTTGTCTTGCAGGTATTCAAAAAGTTCGTCGTGTAGAAAATATAGATAAATTTTTATGGAATTTTCAACGGTACAAGTAACTTTATCTTAGATAATATGTATAGATTTGAAAATGAATTTTTCTACAACTTTAAAAACAGCTCAAGAATTAGGTTATGCTGAAGCAGATCCTAGTGCTGATATAGATGGATATGATGTAAGTAACAAGGTTATTATAAGTTTTGCTTTTAGCTTATGATGGTTTTATTAAAAATGAATTTCCTTGTTTCACTATGAGAAATATAACTAAAGAAGATATCCTATATTTCAAGAAAAATGGTTACATAGCTAAATACATAGGAGAAGCAACAACTGTTGGAAATGAATATGAAGCTTCAGTAATGTTAAATTTATTCCCAACAAATGCTTTAGAAGGAAATGTTTTTAAGTAACTATAATATTGTTACTGTTCAATCTCATACTATGGGAGAAGTAAAATTCTATGGTCAAGGTGCAGGAAAATTACCAACTGCTAATGCAATAATTCAAGATATCTTAGATATACAAGCAAATATTTCTTTCAATCCTATTTCAATAGAAAAGAAATATTCTTATTCAGCTAAGTTATTTAAACATAGATATGTACTTCGTTCAAATGAAGAATTAAAAAGGGAATTTGATAAAATAGAAAAAGATGGAAATAACTTCTATCACTATACAAAAGAAATTACTCAAGCAGATTTATTAAAAGTGATTGAAGGAAAAGATTGTCTTGTTACTAAGTTAAGTGAGGTGTTAGCATAATGTTAAAAGTTGCAAAATTTGGAGGAAGTTCTGTTGCAAGTGCAGAACAGTTTAAAAAAAGTTAAAGAAATAGTTAAGATGGACTCAAGTCGTAAATTTGTTGTTGTAAGTGCTGTTGGAAAAGCAGATAAAGAAGATAACAAAAATAACAGATTTATTGTATCTTTGTTATGCACATATAAAATATAATATGAATTGTGATGCAGTTTTTAGCATAATTGAAAAAGAAATTCTGTGATATAGCTAAAGAACTAAATTTACAATTTAATATAAAAGGGAGAACTTGCACAATTAAAAGAAAAAAATTAGACCAAAAAGTGTATCAGAAGAATATTTAGTTAGCCGTGGAGAATATTTTACAGCACTATTAATGGCAGAATATCTAGGTTATAGATTTATAGATGCTAAAGATGTAATTTTCTATAATTATGATAACACTTTTCGATTACATTAAGAGTGAAAAAGCATTCCAAGAAATAACTAAAAACAGGTGAAAACTTTTATTATACCAGGATTCTATGGTTCTTTCCCTAATAGAGATGTTAAACTTATGACACGTGGAGGAGGGGACGTTACAGGAGCGATAGTTGCCAGTCTTGCTAATGCAGATGTCTATGAAAACTGGACAGATGTTTCAGGAGTTTTAATGGCAGATCCAAGAATAATTCCTAATCCACTTCCTATTGAAGTTATAAACTACAATGAACTTAGAGAATTATCATATATGGGGAGCAAGTGTTTTACACGAAGAAGCAGTATTCCCTGTTGCACTAAAGAAAATTCCTATACAAATTCGTAACACAAATAGACCTGAAGATCTAGGAACTATAATAAATAATAGTGATGAAGGAGCATTTAAACATGTAATAACAGGTATAGCAGGGAAAAAGATTTTCTATTATCACAATAAGAAAAGTTCATATGTCTAATGAAGTAGGTTTAATAAGAAAGGCTTTAAGTGTTTTTGAAGACTATAATGTAAGTATAGAACATATTCCAAGTGGAGTTGATTCATTCTCTGTTGTAGTTGAAACTAAAAGCAGTAAAAACCTTTTGTTCATGAACTTATGGGAAAAACTAAAAAAAGCTACTTCAGCAGGAGAAGTTACTTTGACAACTGAAATCTCTTTAATAGCTACAGTAGGACTAGGAATGAAGAATTATAAAGGGTTATCAGGAAGATTATTCTCTGCAATAGGTAAAGCTGGAATAAACATAGTTGTAATTTCTCAAACAAGTGATGAAATTAATATTATAGTTGGAGTACATAATTCAGATTATGAAAGAACTATAAGAACTATTTATTATGAATTTAATCCTCAATAATAAGGAGATTTTATGAAAAAGAATTTTATTATCTATATTTTTTTATTATATTTTTACTAAGTTCCTTTAATCTTTTTGCAGAAAGAGAAGTAGATATTAATAAAATTAAATATGATGAAAAAAGAACTTGGATATGTAGAAGGTGAAAAAGAACCCTTTTACAGGAATAGCAAAAAGATTATTATGAAGATAAGAGTTTAAAAGTTGAATTTCCATATAAAAATGGAAGAATTGAAGGAAAAAGCAAAAGCATATTATCCTAGTGGTAAGTTTAAATCTGAAGCATTTTTTTGTTGATGATTTACTACAAGGAAAAATCAGTAGGTTATTATGAAAGTGGAAATTTACAGTATGAAGATAATTATAAAGATGATGAATTAGATGGATTAATAAAAAGAATATTATGAAAATGGGCAAATAAAAAGTGAGATGTATTATAAAAGTGGTAATTTAGATGGATCTGCAACAGTGTATTATGAGAATGGACAGGTATATATCCAAGAAAAGTTATAAAAATGGAGAATTAGATGGAGAATCATTTAACTTCAATGAAGATGGAAGTTTAAAATCAAAAAGCAGTTTACCAAAATGGAGAATTAGTTGGTGATATAGTTCAAGGTGGAGTTGGAAGTGTAGTAGCAGGTGATGTTCCAGATACAGAAGAAATTTTTGTATCAACTGAAAAATGAAAACATTGAAAATAAGGTTAAATATTATACAACTATTTTTTTGCCTTTGGAACTGTTATTATAGGACTTATAATTTTATACTATTTTTTTAAAATATTTACAGCCTTTTCCTAAGACTAAATATTTAACTTATGAACAGAGAAATAGAATATTTAAAATTTTGATGAAATATGATGAAGGTAAAAAAAGAACTATTTTTCTGCTTATAGATTGAATGGAGTAGAACAGGTTATTATAGAGTTCGCTCTATGATAGTAGATAATGAAAAAGTTTATATCTATGCTAAAATGTTTTCATTTCTTTATATACCAACTCCAATAACTTTAGGATATCTTCTTTGCTATAACAAAGATCAAATTTTTAGCTAGTTATTCTAATGCTACTTTTTAAAGAAGTTAAAAAAAGAAATAGAAGATACTGTTTGCATATGTAAAAAAAGAAACATGTATTCAACATTCAAGGAGGACTTATGAAGAAAAGTTTTATTATCTACACTTTTTATTATTTTTTTATTTTTAGTTCTTTCAGTATTTTTTGCAGAAAGGGAAGTAGATTTTGAAAAACTTGAATACAATGAAGAGACTGAGCTTGTTTATGTTGAAGGTGAAAAAGAAGCTTTTTACAGGAATAGCAAAATATTATTCTAAAGATGAAAGTTCAATATTTGAATTTCCATATAAAAACGGGAAAAAAAGAAGGTAGAGGAAAAGAGTATTATCTTAATGGTAAATTTAAATCTGATGCATTTTTATTGATGGTTTATTACAAGGAAATCAATAGGTTATTATGAAAAATGGAAATTTAGAGTATGAAGAAAACTACAAAGATGGAAAAATTAGATGGTTTAATTAAAGATTATTATGAAAATGGGCAATTAAAATCAGAACTTAACTATAAGAATGGGCAATTAGATGGACTTGCAAGAGCATATCATGAGAATGGACAACTACATATTGAAGAAAAATTATAAAGATGGGAAATTAGAAGGTGAGTCAACTAATTATGATGAAAATGGGAATTTAACATCAAAAAGCAATTTATAAAGACGATGAAATGGTTGAAAATTTATTTGGAGACACTGAAGAAGATACTTCAAGTAAAAATAATAAACTTAAAAAGCTACACAGGATCTATTATACTTTGTGGACTTATAGGTCTATATGTATTTTTAACTGCTTATAAGATGCTTAAATCTTTTCCAAAAACTAGTCATTTAACAGATGAACAAAGAAGTAGAATCTTTAAAAATTTTAATGAAACATGATGAAGGAAATAAAGAGCTTTTTCTCATCTTATACTTTTGAATGGAGTAGGTTCAAGTTATTATAGAGTAGCTTCTATGATGGTAGATAATGAAAAATGTATATATATGCAAAAATGCTTTATTTGTATATTTACCAACTCCAATAACTTTTGGTTATCTATTTGGTTATAGTAAGGATCATATTTTTAGCTAGTTATTCTAATGAAACTTTTAAAGAAGTTAAGAAAGAAATAGAGGATACAGTTTTTACATATGTAAAAAAAGAAACATGTATTCAATATTCAAGGAGGACTTATGAAGAAAAGTTTTATTATCTACACTTTATTATTTTTATTTTTTTAGTTCTTTCAGTATTTTTTTGCTGAGAGAGAAGCTAAATTAGAAGAACTTAAATATAATGAAGAAACTGAACTTATGTATGTTAATGATGAAAAAGAACCTTTTACTGGAATAGCAAAAGATTTTTATGAAGATAATAGTTTAAAAGTAGAATATCCATATAAAAATGGAAAAATTGAAGGCTTAGCAAAGGAGTATTATCCTAATGGCAAGTTAAAATCTGAAGAGAATTTTTGTAGATGGTCTACTAAATGGAAAAAAGCCATAACTTATTATGAAAAATGGAAATATAGAGTATGAAGAAAACTATAAAGATGGAAAACTAGAAGGTGAAATAGTTTTTATGATGAAAATGGAAACATGGAATTAAAAAGCAATTTACAAAGACGATAAGGTAGATAAAGTAATAGATGTGAAGACAGGAGAAGAAATTTCAGATGAAAAAGAATAAGTTTGAAGATTATCTAGAATATAGCATTTTTGGTGTAATAATAGCTTTGTATATATTTTTTTATCATTTTTAAGTTTAAATCTTTTTCCAAAAACTAGTAATTTATCAGATGAACAAAAGAGAGAAAATATTAAAAATTTTAATACAAAATGATGAAAATAAAAAGAGATTTTTCAGCTTCTAAATTTTATGGAATAGGGACAGGCTATTCAAAAAGTTGCTTCTCTAGTAGTAGATAGTCAAGAAGTATATATTAAGGCAAAAGATTTTTTCATTTTTATTCATACCAGTTCCAATAGTTTTAGGTTATCTTCTTTGTTATGATGAAGATCAGATTTTTAGCTAGTTATTCTAAGACAACTTTTAAAGAAGTGAAAAGATTCAAGAAACTGTTTTACATTTGTAGGGGGAGATATGAAAAAATCATATTTGGCTTATTTTTAGTTATTTTTTTATTTTTTTAGGAAAAAAACTTTTTGGGAACAACTGAAAAAGAGATGAATATTTTAGAGCTTGACCAAGATGAAAAAAACGGGACTTGTTTACATTAAAGATAGTAAAAAAATATTTACTGGAGTTGGGAAAACTTATTATGAAAGTGGTAAATTAGAGTCAATTTTTTTCGTTTTTAAAGATGGAGTTCTTGAAGGTAATGGAATAGGCTATTATGAATCAGGAAAAATAAGCTTTTACATTTAACTTTACTAAGGGAAATATAAATGGGATAACTAAGAGCTATTATGAAAGTGGAAAAAAATACGAACTGAAAAAAATTTATAGACGGTAAACTAGATGGAAGTTCAAAGGGCTACTATGAAAAATGGTAAAATAGCTTATGAAGAGAACTATCTTAATGGTAAGTTAAATGGAAACAGTAAATTTTATTATGAAAATGGAAATTTAAAAAGCTGATTTATTTTTATAAAAATGATATGTTAGACGGTACTGTAATAGAATATCTTGAAGATGGTAAAAACTTCTGTTTCAAACTATAAAAATGGAAAACTTGAAGGGGAAAAATTAAGTTATTATAAAAAAATGGAAGCTTATATATTGAAGCTAATTATAGCAATGATGAGTTAGATGGAGATATAAAAGTCTATAAGAAAAAAATGGAGATTTAGATTATATTGCTCCTTGTGAACTACTCACGACTAACACCTTACGAGTGCTAGAGTCGAGAGCTTCATAAGATAACTGAAAAAGTAAGTTATCTTCTAAGAAGTTTGGTTTTAAAACCCTTATTCTTTTTGGCTAGTCCACAATAGCCACTACTGGATAAGACTTGCGTCTACACCGCTACTTTTATCTGTATATTATATTTAAAAAAAGAACAACTATACAGAACAGTGAATATTTTTACAAGGCTACTGTTTACTAGCCTTAACTCCATATATTCAGTTACTAATGTTCTAAATATATTATACACTAAAAACTAGTAAAATTGCAAATTTTTAGTGCAACATTTTTCAATGTTGGTGTTATTCATACCCCTACGAGTACATGTCTCACGGCTAACACCCTACGAGTGCTAGAGCCACGAGTGTTCTAACACATTTAATAAAATTAAACTGCCCTCAAAATCTTATGTAAAGATTTCAGGTGCAGTTTTTAATTTTCTTATTTATTTTTCATTGAATTGAATATCATAAAGATTTTTATAGATTCCATTCATAGCTATAAGCTCAGAATGTGTTCCCATCTCTTTGATTTCTCCATTATCCATAACAACAATTTTATCAGCTCTAACTATAGTAGATAGTCTATGTGCTATAACAAAAGTAGTTCTTCCTTCCATTAAGCTATCTAGTGCATCTTGTACAAGTTTTTCAGATTCACTATCAAGTGCAGAAGTAGCTTCATCAAGTATCATAATTTCAGGGTTCTTAATTAAGGCTCTTGCTATTGCTATTCTTTGTTTTTGACCACCAGATAGCAATGCTCCTCTTTCTCCAACTTCTGTTTCAAATTTATTAGGTAAATCTTCTTGTATAAAATTATAAGCATTTGCCATTTTAGCAGCTGTAATAATTTCTTCATCAGTAACTTCTTTACCAAAGCTTATATTTTCTTTTAATAGTTCCACCAAATAAGAAAGTTTCTTGAGGTACTATTGCAAACTTATTTCTATAAATACCTAAAGGAATATTTTTGATATTTACTCCATTTACAGTTACACTTCCCTCATCAGTATTAAAAATCTTGCTAATAGATTTACTAGTGTAGTTTTTCCACTTCCACTCTTTCCAACAAAAGCAACTATTTCTCCAGCTTTGACATCTAAATTTATATTTTTTTAAGACATACTCACTAGAGTCATCATATTTATAGTTTACATTTTCAAATTTTTATATTTTTGAATTTTTCATTAAATTCAACTGCTTTCACTAAAGACATCAGTTTCAATATTTTTCATCAAAAATTTCCAACAACTCTATCTGCCGAAGGTAAAGAATCTTGTAAATCATTATTTTTTTACTAATCAGTCTCTTTAAAGGTTGGTGCATAAGTCCTAAAAGCTGTTACAAAGGAAATTAAATCTCCTGATGTAATTTTTTTAGTAACTAATATTTGATACCCACCTATAAAAACAACTAAAAGTACCATAAATGTTGTTATAACTTCATTTATAGGAGATACTTTTGCTTTAATTTTTGTAGTTTTATATGCTTGTTCAAACTCTTCCCTAGTTAAATCTTTATATTTATCAATAACAAAATCTGTGTTATTAAAAAGCTTTTTATAACAAAAAAATTCCTGAAAGAGTTTCTTGAGTAAAGGCAGTAACCTTACCTGTTGTATCCTGTCTTTCTCTACCATATTTTCTAATTTTTAGTATATTTTCTAACAACGCTAATAATTAAAGGTAGAAGTATAAGAGAAACTAAAGCTAAAATATAGTCTACCTGAAACATTCTTCCAGTAAGAATTAAAACTGTTAAAAAGCTCTTTAAACATCTGAACCTCCCACGACTAACACCCTATGAGTGCTAGAGTCACAGGGTTCTTGGGTAATAGTTGCTTTTGTTAGCCAACTAAATTTACCAAGCTATCCCCATAGTTCCTACGGTTCATATATTGTATATTTAAGCACTTTCTTTTAATAGCCTTAGTCCTTCTTTTTAATATGTTTTTTGGCTGCATTTATATCTCTATTATGTACAGCTCCACATACTGGACAACTCCATTCTCTTATACTTAAATCTTTTACTTCTTCATTTCTATATCCACAACAATTACATATTTGACTACTTGCAAAAAAATTTATCTACTCTTACTATTGTTCTTTTGTACCATTTAGCTTTATAACTTAATATTCTATTAAATTCACTCCATGATACATCTACAATATTTCTTGCTAATTTATGATTTCTTACCATATTTTTACTTGTAAATCTTCCATACAAATAATATCATATTCTTTTTATTAGCATTGTTGATAATTTTTGCAAAAATCTTCTCTTTGATTTGATATCTTTTCAAATAATCTTGCTACTTTTTATTCTAGCTTTATTTCTATTTAGACTACCCTTTGGTTTTCGTGATAGTTTTTCTTTTGTAATATCGCTAATTTATTCAAAGATTTTTGTAAATATTTTGGATTTTCTATTGAGATTTCATCACTGGTAATCGCAAAAGTTTTTTTATACCTAAATCTATTCCAACATTCTTATTTGTACTTTCTAATTTTTCTACTTCTACATCTGTACAACATAAAGATATATAATATTTTCCACTAGGTACTTGTGTTATTGTTGCATTTATTATTCTTCCTTGTGGTTTCATTTTATCTCTTATTTTTTTAGTTTTTCCTAACTTAGGTACTTTTATCCATTTATCTAAAAACTCTATATTATTATTTGTATAATTGGTTCTGTATGATTTTCTATTATCTTTCTTAGATTTAAACTTTGGATAACCCTTTCCACTAAAGAAATTTTTTATAGGCTTTATCTAAATCTTTTAAAGAATTTTGTAAAGAAAAATTTATCTACATCTTTTAACCATTCTTTTCTTGTTTTTAAAACTGTCAGTGCTTTGCTACATTGATTATATGACATAGATTTTTCTCTTTGTTATATAGCTCTTGTTTTTAAACCTAAAAATGATTATAGACATATCTTACACAACCAAAAGTACAATTTAATATTGTTATTTGAGTTTTAGTTGGATAAAATCTAAACTTATATGCTTTTTCCATATGATTTCACCTCCATTTACCTATATATAGTATACTACTTTTTATACTATAAGTAAATGAAAAAAAGTAAAAATTTTTCTAAATATATGAACCTAAAAACTGACTCTGTCATTTTTGAGGTTGTCGTTCACATAAGTACGCTACCACTTATGCAGTTCTCTTTGGCATATACACTCCTTAATAAATTAAGGAGATTAGCCTTGAACTTCTTAATATTTCTATTAAGCACAGACTATATCTTATCCCACAGCTTTATCTGTTTGGGTCTACCCACTTCCACCAGCTTTGGTGTACTTCCCTCAAGAGGAATAGTCGTTGAACCTTACCTTGCGGTCTTGGCTGCTGATTGCCCATTATCTTAACACTTAGGATTTAACCTTATGCCATCTAGTATATTTTTTTCTGCTTTCGCCACTTTCACACCTGCCTCCATCTCCTAAACTTGTTAAGGAGTAGGATTACTATGTTGTAGTTATACTAGCTTTAGGGGGTTCCAGCAATTCGAGTAGTATTGGATAGCTTTTTTTAGTTGCTACCTCTACATACATATTTCTATATATGCTGACTATACTTAATGGTCTAACTCATGACTGACACCTTACGAGTGCTAGTCACAAGTGTGCAAACCATATTTTTAATCAAAATTATAAAACCTATTCTTCCTAATGAAGTAGTATCATTAGTTAATTTTTGAGAGAGTATCTCCCAATTTATTTTTTAAAAATAATTTATCGGTAATTTCTCTAAATGAGAAAATATATCTATTTTTTTATTTCTCTTTTTATAGTTTCGGTTACAAAGTTAGAAGTTATTTTCAGAATAATATGACGATATAACTTTTAATTACAGTAGCTGCAAAAATCCCCCTATTATCCATAAAAAAACATTTCTTTATTTTTGTTTTTATTAATACATCATCAACAAATTTTTACTTAACCAAGCAGGTACAGCACTCATTGCTGAGGCAATAGTTGATAAGATAATAACAGCTATCATATGCCATTTATATCTGTAACTGTAACCTAAGAAAACATTAAGAGATTTATTTTTAAAATTTAATATTTTCATTTTCCTTCCTTAACAAGAAAAATCTGCATAACTTTCTACAACAGCTTTTTCCTTCAATCTCATATTTTCAATTTTTCTTCAATTTCTGGCAAATTTTCCAGTATCATGTGCTTTTTCAATATTTTTGCTTCACAATCCTTTTGAATAAGCTCTGGGAAAATTTCATCATCTAAAACTAAATTAGGTAAAGATATAGCCAATTTTTAAAATATATTTTTCCTATTAGATAGTTAATAAGGCTAGTTTTATATACAACTATACTAGGTAGAGCAAAAAGTGCTAATTCAAGTGTAACTGTACCAGAAGTTGCAACTGAAAGTTTACAATCTCCAACTATATCCTTTAATTTTTTTATCAATAATAATTTCTAAATTAGTATATTTCTTTAAGTTTTCTGTGTATACTAAATCTTGTTCTGAATTTAATTTTAAAAATAAACTTATCATCTTTTAAATCATTTATGATTTCTTCAAAAACTGGTAGCATAGCTTTTTATTTCTTGCCTTCTACTACCTGGAAGTAACAAGATTTTATCTCCTGTTCTTTTCAACTTTTTTTATAGAAATCTGTAAAAGGATTTCCAAAATAGACAGCATCTATATTGTGTTTTTATAGAAATCTACTTCCCAAGGGAAGATAACCATTATATAGTCTGCTAATCTTAGTTTCTCAACTCTTTTTCTCCCATATCCAAACCTTAGGTGGAATATAGTAGAAAATTTTTATATCCATAATTTCGTTTTTAAAAGCTCTAAAAACTTTACATTAAAACCTCCATAATCAACTAAAAATTACATTCTCTATTTGATTATCTTTTATATATTGTAAATATTCATAAGCTTTTTTTGTTTTTAAAAAAATTTATATTTTTTATAGCTTCTGTAAACCCCATAATTGCAAGTTCACTTATATCTTGAAAGTATTTCTACTCCTTCTTTTTGATTTTTCTCCGGCTACTCCAACAAAAATCCACATCTTTTATATCTTGACTTTACACTTTTTTTACTAAATATGAAAGATGTAAATCTCCAGAGGCTTCTCCTGTAGAAACAAAAAAATTTCATAAAGTTCTCCTATATTTTTTTAGCAATTATAAAGATATTATTCTTATTTGCTAGTTCTATACATTCTTTCTGATTTAAAAATATCATTTTTAGCCTGAGCAACTATACCCTTAAAACCATTTTGTATAGCTGTTTCCACTGTGTGAAGCCCTATAACAGGGACATCAACTCTCATATCTTGTTGAGGTCTTGACATTTTTATTAAGATATTATCTTTATCAGAATATTGCCCAGCTCTCTTTAGAGTTTCATCAGTTCCTTCTATACCTTCAACAGCTATGACAGCCTTATCTCTACAAACAACTGTTTGCCCTACATCAACTCTACTTAAAAAGTCTTGCAGCTTCAATTCCCATAGAAATAGTTTTTTTCATCATCAGCATCAGGTTCTTTCTCTGTATAACATTTAGCTTCAAAAATAAGTCTTTTCATTGAATAATTTTGAGGTAAAACTTTTATTCCATTTAATCTTAAAAATCCAATAATTGCAAAAAGGAGAGTTTCATCTTTTTATCAGGAACAATCTCCATTATCTTCTCTCCATATTTATCAAGTATTAAATTTTTCAAAAATTAGCTTTTTCAATCTTTCCAAGCATTACAATTTTAGTAATATCATTTAGAAGTAAATACTTTTATAATTTCTCCTATATGTCCAACATTGAACTCTGCATAATTATCTGATTTTTATTTCTTCATCAACAGAGGAAAAAGACCTATTGGATACACTGAAATATTACTGTTTTTTTGGTTTCCTCTATGAAGTATAGAGGCAATTTACCATTTCCTACAATAAGTCCTATTTTTTTCCATTATCTAGCTATCCCCTATCGCTACTCTTTTATAAAAATCTACTAGATATTTTTACATTTTTTATCTTCACTAAAAATCTCTTTCAAGTTCTTCTAAAAGCATCTTTTAATTGTAGACCTTGTCTAAATAGTATTCTATATGCTTTTTCAAATTAGAAATTTCATCATCCGTGAAACCTCTTCTTCTTAAACCTATACTATTTAAACCTCTTATAACCGCTTTATTCCCTTCAGCTAAAACGAAAGGACAAATATCTTGGTTTACTCCACTTGCTCCACCTATCATAGAATAAGAACCTATTCTTGTAAATTGATGAATAGGAGTAAGCCCACCAATAATTGCATGACTATCAACTACAACGTGTCCAGCAAGAGTAACATTATTTGCAAGTATACAATCATCACCAATAATAACATCATGAGCCACATGGACATATGCCATAAGAAGATTTCCACTTCCTATTCTAGTTTCCCATCTATCATCAGTACCTCTATGAATAGTTACAAATTCTCTTATAGAATTGTTATTTCCTATAATAGTTTTTGTAGGTTCGCCTTTATATTTTAAGTCTTGATTTGCTTTTTCCTATTGAAACAAAAAGAGTAAATGGTATTATTTTTCTCCTATCTCTGTTATACCTTCAACAACAACATGAGATTGTAAAACGGTACCTTTTTTTATTATAACGTCTTTTTCCAACTATACAGTAAGGGCCTATTGTAACTCCATCTTCTATAATAGCCCCTTCTTCTATGATAGCTGTTTTATGTATATCTACCATTTTTCCTCCCTTAAATTTAGAGATCTGCAATTACAAATGTAAAGTTTGCTTCTGCAACTACTGCATCATCTACATAAGTTTTTTTCCAGTTGCTTTTGACAAAAATTTCTTTTAACTTTATCAACTTTTTACATCATAAATCAATGTATCTCCAGGTTTAACAGGGTTTTTAAATTTAGCACTTTCTATTGCTGCAAAGTAAGGAACTTTTCCTGGGAAATTTTCCATAACCATAACACCTAAACATTGAGCCATACCTTCTACTATTAATACACCTGGCATGATTGGATGTCCTGGAAAGTGTCCATTAAAAAAATTCTTCATTCATTGTTACGTTCTTTTTACCTTTTTATTGTTTGATTTTCTTTGTCCATTTCTAAAAATTCTATCAACTAATAAAAAAATGGGTATCTGTGTGGTATCCTTTTTCATTATTTCTAAAATATCTAACATTCTTTTTCCTCCTAAAAATTATTTTTATATTATCAAGAATTTTTGCAAATTCAATATCAATAAGGTGTCCTGCTTTTAACAGCAATAATGTGTGCTCTTATTGGTCTATTTAAAAATCTTTAAGTCACCAATAATATCAAGCATTTTATGTCTTACAAATTCATCTTCAAATCTTAATCCTTCAGGATTTAAAACTCCATCTTTTTTATAACTATAGCATTTTCTAAAAGTTCCACCTAGGGCAAGATTATTTTTGTTTTAAGTATTCAACTTCATAATCGAAACCAAAGGTTCTTGCTGGAGCAATCTCCTTTTTATAAACTTCTTCAGTTATTTCAAACTCTGCAAGTTGTGATTTTAAAAATGTATGTTCAAATCTTATTGCATAAGTTAGTTTGTAACCATCTTCATAAGGTAGAGCAATTATATGTTTATCTCCCTTAGATAAAAAAATATAGGTTCCTTTACAACAATTTCTTCTACATCTTCATCTAATTCAACTATATCACTTTCATGGAACAGATCTAAAAAACTTAATAGCACTACCATCACAGATAGGGAAGCTCATTCCCACTTAATTCAACTATTAAATCTGTGATACCTGCAACATAAAGAGCTGATAGAAAAATGTTCTATAGTAAAGACCATAGCTCCATGTTCATTTTTTAAGTTTGTACCTCTTGTTAAATCGAAAGTATTTCTATAATCAAGAAGTATTTCATTTTTTTCCTTCAGGCATATTCATCATTCTAAAAACTATTCCAGTAGACTTACTAGGAATAAGTTTCATTTTTATTACTTCACCTTTGTGTAGACCTCATACCATCATATTCTACTACATTTTTTTAAAGTTTTTCTTTTTCATATTTTTCCTTTCTAGTCCAATTTAGTTAAAAGTTTATCAGCTAGTATAATAGCCATTTCTCTTGTTTCATCAACATATTGAACATATATCTTTTTAGCATCCATCTTTTTGATGACACCTAAACCAAATTTTTTTATGTTTTTACTTTATCGCCTATTTTTAAAACCTAATGTATCTAATACTTTCTTTACATCATCAGGAATTACAATAGTATTTTTTTGTATTTATCTCAGTTTTCTTCTTTTCAAATCTCTTAAATTTTTCAGAATGTCTTGTATCTGAAAATTCGTCATCTTCAAAGTATAATCTTTCTTTTTAACTTCTACATCTAAAAAGTTTTTTTCAGGTATTTCTTTTTAAAAAAATATAGAAGGAGTTGCTAATCTATCTTGACCATAGACAAATCTTATTGCTGTGTGAGATAAATATAGTTTCTTTTCTGCTCTTGTTAAGGCAACATAGCAAAGTCTTCTTTTCTTCTTCCATTTCTTTTTCATCAAATGATGCTCTTGCACCTGGGAAGATTTCATTTTCAAAAACCAACTAAGAAAACTATAGGGAATTCTAGACCTTTTTGAATTGTGTATAGTCATCAATTTTATATAGTCTTTTTCATCCTCTAAGTCATCTGTTGCACTGACAAGTGAAACATTTTCTAAATACTCACTAAGTCTTAATACACCAACAACATTTTCTAATTCTAAAAATAGAGTTTTTTAAACTCTTCAATATTTTCAATTCTTGCATCTGCATCATCATAAGTTTCTTTTGACATAGTCTATATATTTTTATCTTATCTAGTAAAGTTTCAACTATGTATGAGGCAGTTTCACTGTAAGATAAATCTTTCAGTTCCTTTTATTATATCATACATTTCAGAAAGTTTTTTTCTTTTCCTGTTGTTGTTAGCCCTGAAATGTCCTTTATATGAGAAAGTGCATCAAGTAAATTAAGATTATTTTCTCTTGCAAAGGCAATTATTTTTTCAATTCCTTTTTCTCCAACTTTTCTTTTAGGAACATTAACTATTCTTTGTAAATTTAATTCATCTTGTGGATTAACAATAATAGATAGATATGCAATTATGTCTTTAATTTCTGCTCTAGAGTAGAAGCTAATTCCACCAAAGACTTTATGAGGGTATATTATATCTTAAAAGTCCTTCTTCAAATACTCTTGATTGCATATTAGTTCTATACAAAATTGTCATATCTTTATATGGAATACCATTTTGATGATTTTTCTTTGATTATATCAATAATCTTACTTACTTCATCTCTTGCATTATCACAAACTAAGACTTTGATTAAGTCTCCTTTTTCCATTTTTGTGTCCATAATTTCTTATCTTTAGAAGATTTATTATTTTTAATAAGTTCATTAGCAGCATCTAGTATAGTGCTTGTTGATCTATAGTTTTTCTTCTAGTTTTATTATTTTAGCGTTCTTATAGTTATTTTTCAAAAATTAAGGATATTTAATATATTAGCTCCTCTAAATCCATATATACTTTGGTTTTCATCTCCAACAACACATAAATTAGATGATTTTCTTGCTATTAAATCTATGATTTTATATTGTAAATTATTTGTATCTTGGTACTCATCTATCATTATATACTTATATTTTTTTGAATTTTTTTCAAGTATAGAAGAGTTTTTGTAATAATTTATATGTATTTAAAAGTATATCTGAAAAAAATCCATAGCATTACTTTCTATTAAACTTCTATTATATTTTTCATAAACTTCTATAATTTGCTTGTTCATAACTGAATATTCTTCAATAGTTTTTATTTCTTCTTTTTATTTTTTTGAGATTATAGAAATAAGGTCTCTTTCAGTCAATTTATTTCCATTCACAGTTATGTTTTGACCTTTTAATATAGCTTTTTATTATTCTTTTTTTGGTCATCTGTGTCGTATATAGTAAAGTTTGGGCTATAACCTACTTCAGCTGCATACATTCTTAAAAGTCTCATTCCAAACGAGTGGAAGGTAGAAATTGTACAAGATTTTTGCAACCTCTCCTACGAGGTCTTCAACTCTTTCTCTCATTTCTTTAGCTGCTTTTATTTGTAAAAGTTACTGCCAAAAATACTATAAGGACTAATTCCAATATTTTCTATCATATGTGCTATTCTGTATGTAATTGTTCTTGTTTTTCCAGAACCAGCTCCTGCTAAAATTAAAATCGAACCATCAATTTGTGAGGGCTGCTTCCCTTTGTTTCTCATTTAATTTTTCTAATAAGTTCAAGTTCATTTGCATTCCTCCTTATCTTTTTAAATTATAGCATAATTCTTAGTTATAACAAAATATAAGTTTTTTAGTTAATAATGAAATAAAAATGAGAAAGAGTATTGATTTTTCATAATAAATATAATAAACATAGGGTAAGTCTATTTTGTTAAAATAATAATAAATTATTATTCTTATATCTTTTTAAATATATATATAAGAAAATTAAAACTTTTAGTTTAAAAACTCAAATTATGGTAAAATATAAAGTACAATAGAATATTATTTTATAGTTTGGGAGGTATATTATGGAAACTAACAAAAAAAGTTGAAAAAGAAAAAAATTAAGCTTGCTGAACAAAATGTTAAACAAAAGTTGAAGTAGTTGGGAATAAGATGCCTGATCCTACATCAATTTTTAATATTGTGTATTTTAATTTTTTTATTATTTCATTTATACTGAGTAAGTTTGGTGTCTCAGTAGAACATCCTGGAACAAAAGAAATTATAAAAGCAGAAAATCTATTAAGTTCAGATAACTTAAAAAGCTATTTTAGTTTCTACTGTAAAAGTTTTTCAAACATTCCCACCATTAGGAGCTGTTTTAGTGACAATGATAGGGATAGGACTGGCTGATAAAAGTGGATATTTAGAAGTTTTTATTGACATTAACAATAAAAAGTGCCTAAAAAAATTAATTTACTTTACAGTTGTATTTGCAGGTTTAGTTTTTACAGCTATTGGTGATGGTGGTTTTATAGTTTTTACCTCCATTGGCAGCAATAATATTTATAAATATTAAAAAGAATCCTTTAATTGGAATATTTTTATCATTTGCTGGTGCTGCAATAGGTTTTTGTTCAGGATTTTTGTTGGAATGAATGATATACTTTTGAGTTCATTTACTAATCCAGCAGCTCAAATATTAGAGCCAACTTTCCAAAAAGTCCTACTATGACTATTTATTTTAATATGGCAAATGCTATATTACAAATTTTTTTATAATAACATGGGTAACTATAAAATTTATAGAACCAAGATTTCCTGTAAATGAAGAACATTTTAAAGATAATGCTAGTACAGAAATTGAGATTTACAAAAGAAAGGAGTAAAGTATGCAAGTATTTCTTTCTTATTAGTTATTGCTTTTTATAGTATTTTTAGCAATAGATCCAAATGCATTTTTTTAAAAGATGAAAAATGATTCTTTGATTTCTGTAAATTCTCCTTTAATGGGTGGATTAATTTTTCTTTATGTCAGTAGTTTTTAATACCAGGTTTTTGTTTATGGTAAAGTTACTAAAAATAAAAACTGATAAAGATGCAGTAAAATTAATTTCAACTTCTCTTAGTGAAATGGGAGGATATATATTAATAGTTTTTTGTATCAGCACAATTTTTTAAATCTATTTACAAAAAAAGTAATTTAGGTATAATAATGGCAATAAAAGGAGCAAATTTAATAAAAAGCAGCTGGATTCAAAGGATTACCACTTATAATAACTTATGTTATTTTTAGTTGCTTTTATCAATTTATTTATAGGAAGTGCTTCTGCAAAATGGGCAATTTTATCTCCTATATTTATTCCAATGTTTATGTTATTAGGGTTATGACCCAGCTTTTAACTCAAATGGCTTATAGAATAGGAGATTCATCTACAAATATGATTTCACCATTATTTCCATATGTGCCATTATTATTAGCTGTGGCAAATAAATATGATAAAAACTTTGGTTTGGGAACTTTGATGGCTAATATGATTCCTTATTCTTTGATCACATTGCTTGGAAGTCTTTTATTATTTACAGTTTTTCTTTATTTTCAATATTCCATTTGGAATATAACATTAGGAGGTTAATATGGAAGAAAAAAATTAAAAAAATTATCTGAAAAAAATATTTAGAAAGAGTTATGGAACTTAGAAGAGAACTTCATAAATATCCAGAACTTGGTTTTTGATTTATTTAAAACAGCTGAAATAGTAAAAAAAGAATTAGATAGAATAGGCATTCCATACCAATCTGAAATTGCTAAAACAGGAATTGTTGCCACTATCAAGGGTGGAAAGCCTGGTAAAACAGTACTTTTAAGAGCTGATATGGATGCTTTACCAATAACAGAAGAAAGTAGATGTGGTTTTAAGTCAACTCATGAAGGAAAAATGCATGCTTGTGGTCATGATGGACATACTGCAGGACTTCTTGGAGTTGGAATGATTTTGAATGAATTGAAAGATGAACTTTCTGGAAATATAAAATTACTTTTCCAACCTGCTGAAGAAGGACCTGGTGGAGCAAAACCAATGATAGATGAAGGAGTTTTAGAAAATCCAAAAGTTGATGCAGCTTTTGGTTGTCATATTTGGCCTAGTATAAAAGCAGGGCATATAGCTATAAAAGATGGAGATATGATGACGCATACTACTTCATTTGATGTTATATTCCAAGGTAAAGGAGGACATGCTTCACAACCTGAAAAAAACAGTCGATACAGTTATGGTGGCTTGTCAAACTGTAGTCAATTTTCAAAATATAATCAGTAGAAATATTTCAACATTAAGACCAGCTGTCTTATCTTGTTGTAGTATTCATGCTGGAGAGGCACATAATATAATACCTGATAAGCTAGTTTTTAAAAGGAACTATTAGAACTTTTGATGAAGGTATTACAGATCAAATAGTTAATAGAATGGATGAAATTTTTAAAAGGTATTACTAGTGCTTATGGAGCTTCTATGAATTTTTTTAGTAGATAGAATGTATCCAGCATTAAAAAAATGATCATGAATTATTTCAATTTTCTAAAAAAATGCTTTTAGAAAATATTTTAGGAAAAAAGACAATGTTGAAGTTATGGAAGACCCTGTAATGGGTTCTGAAGATTTTGCATATTTTTGGAAAACATATTCCATCATTTTTTTCTTCTTTGTTGGGGTTAATGACGAGCAATTAGAAAATGAAAATATGCTTCACCATCCGAAGTTATTTTTGGGATGAAAAGTATTTAATAACAAATATGAAAACTTTATCTCAATTGGCAGTAGAATTTTTAAATAAATAATTTTTTAAATAATAGAGTTAAGAATAATTAAAAAAATTAGAAAGATTTATTAAAATAGAAAATGAAAAATGACCTCAAATCTTATATTTAAAATTTGAGGTCATTTAAATTTAGAAATAATTTATTAAATAATTATTTAATAAATACTAAAAAGAAAAGCCAAAGGAATATATGTTATTAATGCAAGTGCAAAAAAATAGCTGCAAGGAAAAATGGAATAATTAATTTAAACATTTTTATCTAATTTTATTCTTGCAACAGCTGCTCCTACAAATAGATTACAGCCATATGGCGGAGTACAAAAGTCCTATAGCCAAATTAACAGCCATAACAACCCCAAAATGAATAGGATTTATTCCTAAAGATTTTATAGTTGGTAATAGCATAGGAGCCATTACAATAATAGCAGGAACAGTATCTAAAAAAATAGTCCAATGAAGAGTAAAATTAAATTTATAAAAAGTACAATAAATGGATTATCAGAAATATTAGTTAAAAATGTAGAAATCATTTGAGGAACTTTTTCAAAAGTCATAAAAAGTTGAAAAATACAGTAGAATAACCTAATAAAAAAATGAAGTTATTCCATTTAATACAGCTGCATCTAATAGAGTATTATAGAGTGCTTTTAAATTTAAATCTTTATAAATAAAAACTTACAAAAGCTGAATAAACTACTGATATACAAGCAGCTTCAGTAGGAGTAAAAATTCCTGAATAAATTCCACCAAGTATAATTGTTGGAGATAGTAATGCCCATATTCCATCTTTTAGTTGCAATCCATATTCTTTTTATTCTTTTTGTAAAAAGCTCTTTAAAGGTTACATTTTTTTATCTCTTCAAATTCTCTTACTTCTGTTTTTTTGTTTTTTGCAGATAAATATATTCATTAGTAAAAATATAATTCCTAATAAAATTCCAGGGAGAACTCCAGCTAAAAAAATAATTCTGGAACAGAAGTATTTGTTGTAGCTCCATAAAGAACAAAAGATAAGCTAGGTGGGATTATATATCCAACAATTCCACCAAAAACAAACTAAGGTAGCTGCATATTCTGAAGAATAACCTTTCTTTTTCATTTCAGGAATCATCATACCACCAATAGCTGATGTTGTTGCCATTCCTGAACCAGATAAAAGCACCGAAAAACATACATGCAAGAATTGTAACACATCCTAAGGCACCTGTTACAAAATCAATTAATGCTGAGGCAAAAATTAACTATTCTTTTAGCTATTCCACCAGTAGACATTATTAAACCTGCTAGCATAAAGAAAAGGAATTGCCATAACTGTAAAGGAATTGATTCCAGAAAAGCAATATTGTGCATTAACAACCATGTTTAAATTAGAACAAAAAGTACATAGAGACCATTGTTGCACCACCAATAGCAAAAGCCAACAGGAACCCCTATTGCTAACATAATAAATAATACTATGAATAGTACTAAAAAGTCATTCCTCTTTCCCTCCTTTCTTAAAGGTAGTGAAAGTATTATTTATGATTATCAAATTTCTAATCATCATTAAAAATACATCCTAAAACCACAGATAAGTATCCCCAAGACATACTAATTTTAATTCCAGCACTTGTGACTGTGAAACAACTAACTCAATTCCATAATAGGCTGTTATTAAACAAATACCAAATACAATAAGTTCAGATAGAATATCACACAAAAATTTTTAATTTAGGGGAAAATTTATCTACAAACATTGTTATTTTTTTATGTGTTCTTTTCTTTTAGCTCCAATGCTGATTCCAAGCCAAGAAATCCAAACAAATAAAAATTTTCCTAATTCCTCTGACCATGATAGTGAATTATTAAAAAAATATAACGCATTATAACTTGTGCAAAAATAATAAAAACCATTAGAGTAAACATTCCAACTAAAATAGTTTCTTCTAATCTATCTAAAAATTTGAATAAATTTACTTTCATAGATTTTTACTCCTTTTATTTTTTTAGGGACTGTTTCAAGCCATTTATCAACAACGTCATCTCCAACTTTCTTTTCTCCATTTATCATATACTGGTTTTTACACTTTCTTGAAAAAGCTTTGACTTCATCTGAAGTTAATTCTTGAACTGTAGCTCCTTCTGATTTAAATCTTTCTATATATTTTTAATTCATTTGCTCTTTTCTTCTTCTCTTTGCTTTTTAGCAACTTCATGAATACTTTCTTCTAGTATTTGTCTTAAATCTTCTGGAAGTGAATTAATCCAATCTAATGAGCAAACAATAGGAAATGGAGAACTTGCATGATTTGTCAAAGTTATATATGGTGCAATTTTATGTAAAGAAAAATCATTAAAGACACCCTAAAGAGTGATCTAAAGCATCAATAGTTCCTTGAGAAAGAGATGTAATAACTTCACCCCAAGACATAGGAGTAGGATTTGCTCCCATTGCTTGCCACATATCAACATTTAATTCATTTTTGTGCAATTCTTATTTTTTTGTCCTTTTTAAATCATTAGAATTATGATAATTTCTTTTTTTACACTAGCTACTTGTCTCATTCCATTATAGTACATGTCAATACAGTAGTACCCTTGTTTTTTAAATATTCATTAAATAACTCTAATCCGCCATTTTCAAAAAGTTCCTTTAACCCAATCTTCATAAGTAGGATATAAATAAGGTAAATCAATACATGCAGATTCAGGATCGCAGCAGCAGTAATAGCAGCTGATAAATCAAAACATCATTGTAACAGTTCCTAATTTAACTCCTGCAACTAAATCAGGAGTGTCACCTAATTGTCCATCAGGATATACCTCAACTTGAAATTTTCCTGGAGCTTTTTCTTCTAATATTTTTACCTAATTCAACACTCCAAATATTTGTAGAACGTGAACTTGAATCTGTATTACCTATTTTTTTATAATAATAGGTTCATTTGTTTCCACCTTTTTTTATTTTTCTGATGGTCTGCATGAAATAAAAGTAAATAAAGATAAAATAATAACTAATAATAAAGAATTTTTAAACATGTTATCCTCCTAATAATTTAGACAATATTCATAAAAATGTAATCATAAAAAGTATTTACAATATTTATAAAAAAAGTGATCCTACTAAAGGGACTATAAAAAGATTCTGGAGCAGGATAGTATTTTTTTCAGTTAATGTATCCATATTTGCAATACCAGTAGGTACAGCCCCTAATCCGTATCCACAGAAACCTGAACATGTTACTGCTGCCTCATAATCCTTACCCATTACAGGAAAAAGCTATAAATATGATAAAAATGACAATTAGAATAACTTGTGCAAAAAGTAAAATTAACATTGGACTCATGCTAAATCTATAATTTGCCATAATTTTTAATTTCATCATACTCATAGATAAAAATATAGCAAGTGAAACCTCACCAAAAATATGTATTTCAGAATGTTTGATTGGATATAGTTTATCAAAAATTTTTTTATGTTTACAATTAGAGCTGATGCAAGCATTCCACCTACAGAAGCTGGGAAAAGTAAGACCAGTTTTTCCTAATAACATAGAAATTATTGTACCTAAAGCCATAGCTAATAATAAAAAGAAAAATAGCTTGTTCAAATCCTTTAGCTGACAATTTATTTTTCCATTTCCTTATTAATATTAATGCTAGTTTTTTTGGTTAGAATTAATTTTTATTATTCTTAATACTTTTTTTCTACTAAATATCTTCCTAATGGATCTCCTGTTAGAGAACCAGCTACTAAACCAAATGTAGCAGCAGCTAATGTAATTGTATTTGCTGCAGTTAGTCCTAAATTTTCTAATGGAACTGAAAATACTGCCGATGTTCCATGTCCTCCAGTCATAGGGATAGAACCTGTTGCTATTCCTATCAAAGGATTAATACCTAAAAATTTACAAATTATGATTCCTATTCCATTTTTGTAGCACAACAAGAATACTAGAAACTATGAGTAACTTTATTGTTTTTTTACTCCACCTTTTTAGAAGAGATATACTCGCTGTAAAAACCAATACTTGTATAAAATGCTAACATAAAAAAATCACTCAATGTAAAATCAAAACTTATGGAAAAAAATATTTGTAGTGTATCCTATAAGCGTAAAAATTGTAAAAAAATCATTCCTCCAACTACTGGAATAGGAATACAAAAATTTTTCTTAATATTTCTACTTTAGTTTTTATGTAACTTCCTAGAAACAATATTAAAACAGCAATTGCAGTAGTATTAAACATCGTTAACTCAAGTTTTCATAAAAATCCCTCCTATTTTTTTATAAACTTCTGAATAGAATTCTCCTACTAGTTCACCATCTTTCATTATTGTTACGTCATCAACTATAATAGTTGGTTTTGTCATTATTAAATCATAATGACAAGCAGCTTTTAAAACACCTCCTAAATTTAAAGCTTGTTCCTATCCCTATATGACAAGAACCATAAACTCCTTCGTCTTCTAACATCAAACCAATAAAACGACAATTAGGTTCAAACCTATTCCTAATTCAGCAATATTATATACATTAGGATCATTTTTATTAGCTAAATCTTTACTAAGGATTTCTGCTTGATTTTCCTCCTTCAATAGAAGTTATAAAACCTTTTTCAACTTTACAAATTATAGGTTCTTTTAATAGTCCTATTCCGATGTAAGGAACACTAGCATCAGCCACAATAATTCCTTCTGGAGTACCCTTCGATAGGAGATACATTTGCTTCTACAGTTGGAGCTGTAGAAAATTTTCCTTTTTCAACTAAGCAGTATAGTGCATTTCCTCTTCTGTTTTCAGCACAAAATGTTAAATCAGTTCCAAATGGTGTAGTTAAATGAACTTTTTTTGAATTTGCTAATTTCGATGCAACTTTTAAACAAACGGGCTTTATTTTTCAAAATCAGCTTCCATTCCACCATGTATCATCATATCTTCAGAAAATTGTGTTAAAACTAATCCTCTAGATCCATTTTTCAATTGCATTTTTAATAGCATTTGTATGTGTAATAGATTTTCCAACTACTGAAACAAATGCATCTGCAGCTTTTAAAGAGGCTGCTATAATTTCAGGTGGTTCTTGAGAATCAGCTTCTCTAGGTATAATTAAACTGATAATAGGTTCAATATTTTTTTCTGTAAGCAGCAGTTGCAATAGCATTTTGCAATTGATAATTTTTTTCAGATTCAGTTACAATTAAAAAGTTTTTTTCTCCAGCAACCATTTTCAAATTAACATCAATAATCTTGTCAGCAATTTTACACATTAGAAGTTCTTTCATACTAATCCTCCTCTATTCAATACTTTAATTTAATACTATATTCTATAGAATATAGTTTATATAATATATTATATAATATTTTTTTAAATTTTGTAAAGCTTTTTATTGAAATAAAAATAGTAATTTGGTATAATAAGAAGAAAAAGTTAGGAAGTGAACATATTTTGGAAAAATTTAGAATTGAAAAGAAAAAAACTTTTAAACTTACAAGTATATGAAATTTTGAAAGAAATGATACTGAGTGATGAATTTAAAAATGAAATAAAGTTAAATGAGGTGCAAATTGCAACTAAACTTGAAGTTAGTCCAACTCCAGTTAGAGAAGCATTTAGAATGTTAGCAGCTGATGGAATTGTAGAAATTATCCCATGGAAAGGAGTTTTTATTAAAAAGTATAGCATAGAAGAAATAGAGGAAGCTTATCAGTGTAGAGAAGTATTAGAAATACTAGCTGTAAAATTGTGTATTAATATTATTCCTAAAGATGAAATAGAAAAACTTTTTAAAAGTTTTAAAAGGAAATCATGACACTATTGAAGAAAGAATTAAAGTGAGTAATGAAATTCATAATATGATTATTGAATATTCTAATAATAAAAGATTAAAAAAATTTGATAACACAACTTAATGATATTTTTAATTTGATGATCGAAGACTCTCTGCTTATGATGGTATAAGAGGAAAACAAATTGATCAAGAACATAAATTAATATTAAAAAGCTTTTAAAAAGAAAGAAATGAAAATGCTGCAATTTTTACATGAAAGAACATATTCAAAAATGGATTTAAATATGTTAAAGAAAATCATAAATAATATGAAATTTTATAGGAAATATATCCTACTTATATAAATGAATATTTCTCAAATGATTTTATAAATACAGACATTTATTCTTTTAATTGAATAGACTCCAAAAAGTATACATATATTAATAATAGAATTTTTTTAAATAAATAATTTTTGACAAATCTCATTAAAGGTGTATAATGTATGAAATTTATTTTTTTAAGGAGATTTATTATGAGTGACAAACAAACTAAAATTTTTAGGATGGCTAGGGACAACATTATCAATTTTTGATGTATGTTTCATATATTCCCCAAATAATGGGAAATTTGAATGGTAATAAAAACATCATTCATACAACCTTTAGTTGCTGCAATTAACTGTACAATATGGGTTTGTTATGGATTTTTTTAAAAAGAATAGAGATTTACCATTAGCTTTAGCTAATTTACCTGGAATTATTTTTTTGGATTGATTGCTGCATTTACAGCACTTTAATAGAAATGGAGTTATCGTAAATTTGGATATTTACAATAACTCCATTTTCTATTACATATTAAATTTTATAGTGAAACAAGTTCCTTGTTCTAACTCACTTTCAAGATCTATAGTAGCTGAATGAAGGTCTACTATTTTTACCATTGAAAGTCCTAATCCACTTCCTTTATTCTCTTCTTTATTTCTTGAATCATTAACTTGGAAGAATCTTTCCCAGATAAATTTTTTTATTTTTCTTCAGATATTCCTATACCATTATCTCTAATTTTTTTAACACTGCAGTTTTATCTTCTCTTGTCAATGAAACTTCAATATTTGTTTTAGTGAGATTTTTACAGCATTCATTAGAATATTTAAAAAAACTCTTTCTAGCATAATTTTTATTACCTTGTATTCTTATATCTTTCTCAACATTGTATATTAGATTTAAATTTTTACTTTCTAATAAAGGTTTATAGTCTTCTAAAAAGTTGTAAAACTATATTTGAAAGATTTATTTTTTTCTTTTTCTATTTCTTTTTGTCTTTCAAGTTTAGAAAGTTCCATAATTTGATTTATTAAATTAGTCATTCTCTTAGCATGTCTATTAATAACTTCTAATGACTCTTTAGCTTCTTCGAAAGTATCAGAATATTGTAAAAGCATAATCACTTTGAGCTAGAATAACTGTTATAGGAGTTCTTAATTCATGTGAAACATCAGAACTAAACTGTTTTTCATGTATAAAAAAACTTCTTCAACTGTATCTAACATTTCATTAAATGTTGAAGCCATCTTATGTATTTCATCGTCGTTAGAATCTTCTAATTCTATTCTGTTTGAGAAATCTTTACTTCTCTTTATTTCTAAAGCAGTGTTAGAAATTTGTTTAACAGGCTTTGAAAGCATTTTTTTATTATTCTATATCCAACAATAACAACAAAAATTAAAAAGTACACTTAGAGCAATAGCGATATTCCAAAGAGTTTCTATTTCTTTTTTTGAACTTTACCTAAAGGATATATACCTCTGATCCAATCATCTTCATCTTGTAACCTAGTGTCATAGTAGAGGAATTTTTTTATTTTCTACCTGATATATATTTATATCTTCTATTGAAAAATGCTAAAGGCTATATCAAAATCTTTAGGAAACTTTACCAGCAATTATTTCATTTTGTTCATTATATTTTTATATAGTATATTCCATCATTAAAATTTTCAAATTTTTCAGGATCTTCATAGATTTCTTCAACTGCTTCTACAAGTTCTTTTTGGCTTAAATCATTTACAACTTTATCTTCTATCAAAATTAAAGAGGATAAAATTATTAAAAAAATAATATAACAATTACTGATGAAAACCAAACAGTAACTCTTATACTTACTGGAATCCTTGATAAAAAAATCTATTCATCTTCTTTAAGAACATAGCCTAATCCTCTTTTTTGTATGAATAAGTGGTTTTGAGTTTCCAATATCTATTTTTTTACGAATATTTTTTTATTAAAACATCTATGATATTAGATTCACCTTCATAACCATAATCCCATACACTATCTCTAATTTTATCCCTACTTAATACATGCCCTTTGTTTTGAATTAAATATTCTAAAACTTCATATTCTTTTCCCTGTCAATTCTATATTCTTTCCACCCCTAACAACAGTCTTTTTTTGCTATGTCTATACATAGGTCATCTATTTCCATTGTATTTGATGTATTACCATATTTTCTTCTTACTAAGGCTCTAATTCTTGCTAGAAGTTCTCCAAAAATCAAAAAGGTTTAATTAAGTAATCATCAGCACCTAAATCTAAGCCTTTTAATTTTATCTTCTATACTATCTCTTGCTGTTAGCATTAAAACAGCTATTTCATTCTTATTTTCTCTTAATTTTTTAATAACTTCATAACCATTTACTTTTAGGGTAACATGATATCTAGTATGATTAAATCATAAGTTCCATAGTCTAGATATTCAAGTGCTTCTTCACCATTAAAAACACTGTCTACACTAAAGTTATTTTTTTCTTTAAGTGTTTTTGTAATAATATTGTTTAAATCTTTTTCATCTTCAACTACTAAAATTCTCATTATCTCACCTTTTATATTTATTATTTAATTAATTTTTTTATACTATCATCAACAGATAAAAAAATACTTCTACAGGCTTCTCTTGTGAAGAAAAATTGCATTGGAGATAGTACAGCTGCATAGCTTCCCGCATTATTAATAACAATTATATCTCCACAGTCCATAGATGGAAGGACTATATCTTCAGCTATTACATCAGTTGCAGTACACAGATTTCCTACTAATGTAACTTTTTTTCTTTTTATCAGTTTCTTCTTTAAAAGTTAATATTTCAAAAGCATCTTTTGAGGGTAAATAATGGCTCCCAAGATACTGGATTTTCCTTTTTCATACTTTGATACTAATTTGATAACTGAAGGTTTGATAAAACCATTCAATGTATTTTTTTAGTATTAAATATGTCGTTCCATAAGAGACTTTTTTTATCAAGAACTTTCATTATGTAAAAACCACTTTTTAGCTGTAACATATCTTCCAGTTTCGATAAAAATTGTTATATCTGGATTGTGTTTCTTAAATTCACTTAAATTGTCTTTTACTAGATTTTTTTAAGTCTGTCTAAATCTAGAGGTACATCTGATTTAGAATATTGAATTCCCATACCAGATCCCATATTTACATATTTTAATTTATATGAAAGAGTATTTTGTACTTTTTCAACTAGTAAGAACATATTTTTATAGTAATTTGCTAAAGTTTCTACGTTTAGTTCTTGGCTTTTTAGATGAACATGAACACCAACAATTTTTTTATATTTTGGCATGAATTATTTTTGTAAGAAATCATAGAAAATATCTTCATCTACTCCAAATTTTGAAGCTTTTTCCTGAAAAAAATCAGGATTTAGTCTTACACCAATTTCAGTAACTTTATTAAGATTTTTCAGAAACCATATTAATTCTTCTTATTTCTTCAATACTATCTGCAATTAAATTTGATTCATTAATCGCAATTTCGATATCTTTTTGAAGTTTTTTTCCTGGAGCTGAGTAATAAATTTTATTTTTTTATCTAAGTCTAACTTTCTTGCCATTAAGACTTCAGGTATACTTGCTGCATCAGCACCAAAACCTTCAGAGAATATACTTTTTTTAGAACATTAACATTTGAATTACATTTTACAGAATACAAAAATTCTATTTCAGGAAATACTTTTCTTAAATTACTTATAGAATTTTTTTATAATCTTTTCATCATACAAATAAAAACTATCGTATTTTTGGAAATTTCACAAATTTTATTTTTAATTCCATAGTATTCTCCTTTGTAACTTTTTATTATTTTTAATGTATAAAGATGAATGTAAGATAAATTTTACTCTAACACTCCTCTTTTTAAATAAATCTGTCTATCTGTAACTTGTGATAAATCTCTAGCATGAGTTACCACAACTATACTTTGATTACGTTCTTTATTTATTTTTTTCTGAAAAGTGAGAATATCATTTCTCCTGTATCTTCATCTAAGTTTCCAGTAGGCTCATCAGCTAAAATAAGTTTAGGTTTATTAATCATAGCCCTAGCTATTGCCACTCTTTGTTTTTCTCCACCTGATAGTTGATTAGGCTTATGTTTCATTCTTTCTGCTAAACCAACAATTTCTAATAATTCTTTAGCCTCTTTTTCTATTTCAGCCTTATTTTTGAAATTATTTAAAAGTGCAGGTATCATAACATTTTCAAGGGCAGTAAATTCACTCATTAAATAGTGAAATTGAAATACAAAACCTAAAAAAATGATTTTTTTATATTATTTCTTTCTGTTTCATTAAGAGAAGAAACTTCCTTGTCATCTATCCAAATTTTTCCACCATCTATCTTATCAAGTAGCCCCATTATATTTAAAAGAGTAGATTTTCCTGAACCAGACTTACCTAAAATAGATACAAATTCTCCTCTTTTTACTTCTAAATTTAATTTTTTTCAAAATATGTAGTTTATTTCCTGTTTCCATATAGAATTTATCTACATCTTCTAATTTTTATAATCATATTATTCATATCTAAGTGCCTCCACATTTTCAAGTTTAGCAGCTCTATAAGCAGGAAATATACTAGAAATTAAAATTACAATAAAGTTTGCTCTACAATAATAGCTATTTCTTTTTAAAGAGATTTCTATAGGTATATCTTTTTAAATAGTAGATATTAGAAACTAAGTCAACTGCATAATTCTTTATATAATAAAGTAAAATTAAAGATACAATTATTCCTAATATTATTCCTATTATTCCCAATATTATCCCTTGAATTAAGAATATCAACATAATATTCTTTTTTTAGAGAAGCCCATAGCTCTCATAATTCCTATATCTTTTTGTTTTTCTCTAACAAGAGTATTTAAAGTTATCCAAATTAAGAAACCTGCAACTATAGCTATAAGTGAAAATACTACTAACATTATAGTTTTTTTCTAAAGTTAAAGCTGAAAGTAAGGCTCTATTTTTGCTCACCCCAAGTTCCTATGTATAAGTCAGTAGGTAATTTTTCTTGCAACATCATAAATCAATTCTTGTGCATCATAAGGATTGTCTAGTCTAACAGATAATCTTCCCACTGTTTCATCACTATAAGTTATATATTGTGCTGTTTGAAGTGGAATTAAAACCATATTTACATCATATTCATAAAAACCACTTTTGGAATATCCCACCAATAGTCATTTCTAAGTCTGTTTCTTCAGAAGTTATCAATTTGACTTTATCTCCAACCATAGCTCCCATAGAAGCAGCTAACTCTTTTCCTATTAAAATAGATTTCTTATCTTCTACATCTATTTTTCCATCAATGATATAGTCATCTAATTTCATCACTTTAATTGCTTTGTCTAAATCATAACCAACAACTTTTACTCCAGCTACATAAGGTTCACCATGTCCTTCATATTTGATTATCCCTTGTGTTTCTATAGTAGGAACTGCTCCCTTAACTCCCTTAACTTCTTCAATATTTTTAACCAATTCTTCATAGTTTGGAATATTTTCAGGAGAATAAACATTTATATGGCTAGTTAAAGATAAGATACTATTTATCATATTTTTTTATCTAGACCATTTTGAAACTCCTAGTGATACAATTAAAACTGTAATCCCTATAAAAACTCCAACTATTGATAAAAATACTTTGTTTTTCTTTCTAACATCTGTTTTTGCAATAAAAATTCAATCATCTTCTACCTCTTATTTATTTTAAATTTTACTTCTTCCTAGCTCCATCTTCTGTAACTATAGTAAGTTTGTGTTTACCCATATCCAGTTCAAAAATCTTTCACTTTCATTTGAAAAGCCCTATATTCTTCATCAATATACCAATAGACATATTCTTTATTAGGATTATATAATTTTATGGCAATTTTTTATTATAGCCTTCAAAATCTTTTGGAACAAATATATTTAAGTTTTTCAACAGGATATGCTATTTTAACCTTTCTTGTTTTCTCTAACTCCATTTAAAAGAAATAATTTGAAACTTCACAGGATATTCTATGACAATCTTTCTTTTCTCTTGTCAAAAATTTTCACTTCTTGAATCAATCTCAATGTCATTTCATCTACAAAGATTTTTTGTAATAAGGTGATGTTCTAAGTAATTTTGCATTTTTGGATATAAAAACTTTTTACTTTCAACATCATATATCTTTTCTATAACCTGTCTTTTTCATCAATTTCTATCTCTTTTAAATCATCCATTGGTTTTGAGAAAGGTTTAGAATTGATATCTCACTATATTAAATACTTTAAACAGTAAATTTCCTGCTGTTTCAACTCCAGATAATGAAAAATAGATTTTTTTGGTTGAAAGTTTCCTAGCCATACAAGAACTGTATAGTCTGGACTTACTCCAACAGACCAAGCATCTTTTAAACCATAGCTTGTACCTGTTTTTCCAAGATATAGGTCTTTGTTCACTGTATAATTTTTTCATTTCCAGGTCTCTACAACCTTAGACAATGTTTCTAGTGTTAAATAACTTGCTCCCCTTAGAAAATTGTTCATATTCTTTAGGGATATCTTCAGTCAGCGTATATTTTAAAATTAGAAACTTTCCATAATTTGCAAGTCCCATATATAGTTTAACTATGTCAACAGGTCTCATTTCTCTTGTTCCCTAAAAATTAAGGATAAGCCATATTTATCAAATCTATCTTCAGGATAGTTATCATTATTTTCTAAGAAATAATAAAATTTATCAATTCCATAATCTGATAAAAGTTTAACAAAAGGAATATTTAAAGATTTAATAAATTGCATCTTCCATTTTTAACCATTCCTGAAAATGTACTCAGTTGAGTTTTTAGGGATAGAAATTTCCAAAAATATATAGATACATCAGGATAAATACTATCAGGAACAATAAGCCCTTCATCTATTGATAAAGCATATAGAAAAGGTTTTAAAAGAGAAGCTGGAGATCTTTTTAGCTTGTAGACCATCAATTTCTCCATTATTTCTTTTTATCATAGAAAATCTTGTGAAGCAACATATAGGCAAGTACTTCTTTAGTTTTATTATTTACAACAAGACAGCAGCATTATTTATACCTGTATCTTTCATTGTATTTGAGTAATCATGAACTATTTTTCTAATTTTTCTGTAATTTATAGTCCAATGTTGACTTTATAATTTTTCCTTATATCTATTTTTAAGAATATAGAAAATTGTGGTGCTTTTTCTCATAGTAATAAATTTTATTAGGAAATTTTTCAAGTAAGCTAAATTTATACTGCCTTTCATCTATTAATCCTTTATCCAATAAAAGTTTTTAATAGTCTATTTCTTTTTCTTCAAGTTTATCATTATTCTTTTTTAAATTCAATATCCCAGGGAATTTGGTAGAACTGCTAAAAGTGAAGCTTCAGCATAACTAAGGTCTTTAACATCTTTTATTAAAAGTACATTTTGATTGCTGCAGAATAACCAACTATATTGGAACCATAGGGAACATTATTCAAATATATTTTTAATATTTCTTCCTTAGAAAAATTGACTTTTCTAATTTGTATGCCTTTACTATCTCAATTAACTTGTTGAAATATGTTCTCTTTTTAGGTTCAAGTAATTTTACAACCTGCATACTTATTGTACTTGCTCCCATTTTCTTTCCACCTGTATATATTGTTAAAGAAAGATTTTAATATTCTAGGATAGTCAACTCCAGAATGTGAGTAGAAATTTCTTATCTTCGTAGTTTTAAAACTGCAAGTTTTAAGAGTTTCTGGAATATCTCTTCATATTTTCAAATATGAAAATTCTTCGTCTTTATTTAAAAATACAGATAAAATTTCACCATTTTCTATCTAAAACAACTTTTACTATAGTTGATATTCTCAACTAATTTTTTTAGGCTCATAAGTTACATATACTTTTTATCAAATAGATAAAAGTAATATAAAAGAGTTATGATAAAAATAGCCACCTTTTTAGATTAATATTTTTAAACATAACTCTTATCTGCTACTAAAAATGTATTAAAATAGATACTAATACAATAGGATATTACTACTTTTTGTAGTCTTAAATTCCGACTAGCAATCAGTACATATAGATATTTTTATTTGCTAATTTGTAGCAGCTCCTTTTCTTTTATTTTTAAAAATATCTATGCCATTATTTTATAATAATTAGACTTGATTTCTTGATGGTATTATACTTTAAAATTAGTAAAAATACAAATTTTAGAACAATAACTATTTTCATTTGTAACAAAGGGGAATTAAGGATATATTAGTATCTAAATTAATTCATAAATCCAATTTACATCAAAAATATAAATAAGAAAAATGTTGGTAAATAATAAATTACAGATGAAATTAAAAATATCTTTATAATTTCCTTAAAAATTTAAAGAAAAACCTTATTTTTATTTTTGTATAAATACTAAAGAGAGAAATATCCTACAAAGGACACTTGCAGAGAAAATTAAAATTTTATATTTTGAATAAAAAGAAAAAGACTCTTTAAAATATATATATTAAAATATTTGTTCCTAAAAATAATATTTTTATTGGATTTGACCTTCTTTTTATTTTAAAGTTTTTGTACCTATATAAATATGTAATCCTAAAAGATAAAAATATAAATGAAATTCTATATATTTTATTTTTGTAATGCAAATAAAAATATTACAAATTGTTGTTAATAATATGGAAAATTTAGTAATATCACTTTCTTTATATTTCATCAGTATTCTCCTCGTTTGATTTTTATCTATATCTACCAAATTTAGTTCCTTTCTTTTTAGTACAAATATTTATAAATTTCTTATTATCAATATTTTTATAAATTTCTTTAAAATCTTGTTCTTTATAGATTTTTCATCATTGCTTTATTTTTATCAACAACTATATAATACTTTTTCAACTTCATTATCTTCATTATCTTCTAGAATTATTGATAAAATCACAACCTATAAAATAGTTTTTTATCTTCATATACATTCTGTATTTTCAAAGTCTGGAAATTGTCCTTCTATTAACATTTCATTTTTCTAAACGAATATATACTCTTCACTAAAAACTTCATATTCTATTATTTATATCTGTGAAAGTGTATTCATAATGTTGAAAAGTGAATGATAGTATAGAGAAATAAAGTGGTAATATAATTAATTCAAAATCAGTATTTTTAGTCATAAATTATCTCCTTTATATTAATACTGCAGAATGTATTGATTCCTTCAAATTCACCTGGAATTTCATCCGAATTTATTAAGTGTGTTAGAACACTCGTGGCTCTAGCACTCGTTAGGGTGTTAGCCGTGAGACATGTACTCGTAGGGTATGAATAACACCAACATTGAAAATGTTGCTCTAAAAATTTGTAATTTTACTAATTTTTAGAGTATAATACATTAAGAACTTTGGAAACTGAATATATAAGGTTGAGGTTAGAAAATGCAGTAACCTCGTAAAAATATTCACTGCCAAAAATTAAATGGTTTTTGAACCGATGCCAACAGGACGTAAATGTTCTCAATGGAGAGCTTGTCCATTAAAGTCTTAAGGAAATTATCTAGTATTTGAATACTAGATATTCAAAAAGAAACTAAATAGTACTTAAGAACCTTGCGACTTTTAGTCGTGAGAGGTTCAAAAGCTCCTCTATACTCATTTCTGAATATAAAAAAGTCTTTAATCATATCCTCCATAATATCCTCCTATGATTTTTACTATTCTTACTAACTAGCTCAATATTTCAAGCTAAAAGTAATATATTATTTTCTATATTCCTCTCTTTCTATTATATCTCCATCGAAAATTTTTATTGACATATATTATTTCCAATAATAGTTTTCATATTTACTAATATACTGTTCTTATATATAATATTTTTAACAAATAATTATGTTCAACAACTATTACATGCTCTCTCTTTCTATCAAAATTATATACTTCTTCTATTTCAGGAGGCATTATTCCATTGAAGAAATCGCCTACATCTACTATGATAAAATCAAATTCTGAAAGTTCCCAAGAAATAACTGTTTCTACTTGTTGTTGAACTTGAACTAATATATTTATTAGATAGCTGGCATTATTATTATTATCGTCATATAATATTTGTTTCATTTCTCTTTCCTCTAAATTTAATATTCTAATCTTGTATGCTAATACTTTTTTAATTTTTAACTTATCTCTAATTTTTAATTAAATTCTCTTCTTTCTCAGTTTTAATTTCTATTTCCATATTTACTAACTGATATCCCTATATCATATTTAATATTTTTCTGGAATTTCTATTTTAAGTTCTTCTGCACTTTTTGTAAATTTAATTAAAAATTCTAAATCTAAGTATCTTAATATAAGAGGATATTAAAAAATTATTTTAAAAATCTTTTTGATAATTTTCAGCTTTAAATATTTTTCTATTAAAGATGCAAATTCAGGCTTTTTCTTCATTTATTTTTCTAGTAAAGTTTGTTTTATCACTTTTCCTTCTATAATTTCAGGTTCTACTTTATATATTTCTCTTATTTTTCTTCTTTCTCTCCTTTTAATCTCCATTCTTCCTTAGCTTCTTTTTCATAAGATACCCAATCTTCTAATTCAAATTCTGCATATATTTCTCCTAAATTTTGGAAATAGACAGACATATTTGAGTAAGGAAAATCACATTCACATAAAAATCTTTCTATATTTTTCAGAAAAATCTTCATAAAAATTCTTCCATTATTTATTGGCTCTTTAAACTTCTCATGCTCACTAAGGCACACTATATGCACTTATATTAGTTAGAGTAATTATCATAGCTTTTATAGTATGTTCCTTATAGTTATATATTTTATTTTTACATTCTTCTGGTAATTGATACCAAATATATTCTGACATATTTAAATCTACACCATAAGCTCCAAACATCATTGATTTATCCATTATTATTGGTATTGTACAGAAAGAATTAGATAAATTCAATATATTCTCAAAGATTCCAATTTTATTTTTATTTTCATAGTTGCTCCTTTAAAAAAATTCTTTAATCTCTTGGTACATTTTTCTTCTTCCTCTGTTTTTATTTTTAATTTGAATATCTCTTAACCAATGCTCTATTTCATCTTTTTAACTTATCAGAAATTATAATTTCAAAGTTTTTGATTTTTTTAATTGCTTCTAATAAATATTTTTAAATCATCTATAAGTAAAAATTATCTAAAAACTTTTTGAGTTTCTTCTTTTGAAAGTTCATCTATATTTTTATCTACTAAACTTTTTACTATAAGTTGTTCATTATATATTTGTTCTAATTTAGCTAGATTTTGCTCTCTCTATACGATTATATTCTTTTTCTAACTCTACAAAATAATCATTAAAAAGTATTTTTATTAGAAATAGCAACTATATCATCTAGTTCTACTTCTGCATATACTTCTCTAAATTTTTGAAAATATACTAACATAGAGGAATTTGGAAAATCACAACCAGTTATAAAACAATTGATTTCTTTATTTTTATCAAAATTTTTATAAATTTCTTCCATTGCTATATTCTCTTTTTTGTTTATTATTATAGTTAAAGCTAAAACTATATGCAGTAATATCAGTTATTATAATTACCATATTTTTATAAATCCAGTTATGTTTATATATCTTTTTATATTCTTCTGGCAATTGTCTCCACATATTATCTGTCATTTCAAAAATGAACATTATAAACCCCTAGTATCATTGTTCTATTAATAATTATAGGCATAGTATAGTCTGACTCACTATAATCAAATTCTTCATCTTTATCTATTCTTAATTTAATTTTTCATAATATAGCTCCTATTTTTTAACTTAATCTTTTTCAAAAAAATATCACTAATCAATATTAAATATAGTAACATTTATAAAAGAAAAAGCAATGTCAAATAAAAAGAAATTTTTAAGTTTTAATTCTCAAAAATTCTCTTAATTATATCAATAAAATCTTATTGTGATACTTTTTACTTCAAAACCTTTTAGATATGCTCTAAAATCTTTATTATACATAGATTCCACTTTTTGTTCCAGGAAGTCTGTAAGAACCAGGAGTTACTGCAATTAAATTAATTTCGATTTCTTTATCTTCTCCAGCATATAGAGGGAGAAGTAAGCAACTCTATCATCTCTCATATCTGTATAAGAACTATTGTCATTCATACTAAGTATATCTTCACCACCATATTCAGCATTGTCAATGTCGCTAGTATTCATTGGCACTACTTGAGGATCAATATTTTGTGGTCTCCCAGCCTGACTATTATCAAATTCCCAACCACTAGGTAAAAATTTGTAATAAAGAAATGTCATCTAAATTATTGTTATCAACTTTTAGAAGAGATTATCATTCTAAATCTAGTTCCTGCTTTTTAGATTTTTTAACATCTATTTCTTTTTCCAGACATATCAACAAATCTTCTTGTGATAGTAATATTTTTACTTTCATCTTTTTTCTTCATATTTTAACTGGTTTTCCTTTAACAAAAGAGTTTACATATAATTTGCTAGTTGAAGTATTTTTTTATAACTATCTTCTTAGCATTTTCTTTTATACCTAAATTCTTAAATGTATATTCTCCATCTTTAAGCTCTAAGTTTTGTTCTTTTTCCATCAACTATAAGTTTGAAAGATAAATTTTTTTCTTTTCAGGACTAACTTTTTCACCTTCTGCTAAAGCTTGTACTATATGTGCTTTTTCAAAAAGTAGTTAGCCATTCATCACTCTTAGCTGTTCCAAGAACTGAACTATAAAGACTAGCTTCAGGACTACCATAAATTTCAGTATAGTATCTTAAGATTTTTAGCATTTTGGTCTGCATAGTAAATTCCATCTTTTACTTCAGCTTTTTTTAGGAAGTTTTTCTGCTTCTTTTCTTGCAAAATCTTTTTCACCTATTTTAGCATAAGCTCCTAATAATGTCCATTTATCTACAAGACTAGCATCTTTATAGTATCTATCAAAGAATATATTCATTTCAGATACATTTGGATCATTTAATGAAGCTAGTAAATATAGAACATCTGCTTTTAGGGATATCCACTCTCATAGCTATTGAGTTTAGATAAGATTGAGCATTTTTCAAACATAGCTTCAGGTATGTAGTATCCTCTTTCTTTAGCTTCTATCAAGAATTCAATTGCATAGATAGTTGACATGCTTTCTTCTTGTGAACCTGGCCAATAAGCAAAGGCTCCATTTCTTAATTGATAATTGTTATTCAATTTAGCAATTATAGCATTAATTTCATTCTTAGCATCATTCTTTTCAACTAAATCAGTAGTTAATTTATCGATATATAGCATTGATAAACCTTTTGAAGATATTTGTTCCAAACAAATATATGGATAATCCATCAATGATTTTAATCAGTTTTTCAATTCCTAATTTTGGATAGCTAGAAAGACTTATATTAGATTTTAATACTTCCATTGATAAAATCTTTTGTATTCATCCATTGATAAAGTAAATTCTTGATTAGGGTTCTAAAACAAGAGATTTTTCAACATATTGATAAGGATAATTTGTATCAACATTTAAATCTATACTATCTTTAAAACTATATTTAGTTGATTTAAAAGTCTATGTCTATCTTAGTTGTTCCAACTGTGTCTGGAGCATCTAATTCAAATAATAGTTTTTCATTTTGTCCATCTTTTACATTAACTTTTTTACTATATGTTTTTCCATTATAAGTTAAAGTTACTTCTGAATCTCCAATAGCCTTTTTCTATAGGGAATAAAGTTACAGGTACAGTAAACTTATCTCCCTACTTTTTAAAAACTCTTGGTGCAGAGCTGTCAACTATAACAGGAGCTTTTACTGAAATTGATTTTTCAGCACTTCCATAACTTTCATCAGAAACAGCCACAACAAATACTCTCATTTGTCCAAAGAAATTAGGAACTTTTATATTTAGCTCAGCATTACCATTTTCATCACTTTCAGCAACACCTCTGAATATAGTTAGATTCTTAAATCTTTGAGCTTCCCCTTGCAATTGAAGTTCATCTTTTTGATCGCTAGCAACTTTTGCTCTATCTGTTGCTTCGGCTGCTAATTCTTCATAATCTCCTCCACCTGTCTTTTAATCTATTCATAACTTTATCAGAATATTTTTCTATGATATTAGAGAAGTTATCAAAGTTTTGTACCAACTTAGCCCTCTTTTTCATAGAAGAATTTGTATGGATCAGGTTTTTTATAGTCAGTTTTTCTTAAAACACCTTCATCAACAAGGAAAACTTCATAGTACATTTTTCTTTTCTTTATTAGAAAGTTTAATATTTTAAGTCACCTGCAGGTAGAACTTCAGTCTTAGTATCAATATCAATAGTAAGCATTTTAGATTTATCTTCAACCATCAATGGAAGAAGCATAAAGTCTAAGAGGTCTATCATTTTGTTTGTCAACATACTTTTTGGAAAACTGATATACTAACATAAGCATTAGGGAAGAAATCTTTTTCAATAACTATTGTTTCTTCATTTTTCAGTTGAAGTTAAAGTTTTCCAATATTCTTTTATAATTTTTCCATCTTTTTTTCTATGGTTACTAGAGCTTTTGAACCTATAGAACCAGTGTATTTTATCTTAGCAATATCGCCTATGTCATATTTTTCTTTATCAGTTGAAGCCTTTAAGTTTTTCAATTGTTCCAGTTTTTCTTATCTCCATAGTGATAGTTATACACGAAAAACTCCTGAACTATGACCTGTTTCTTCGTCTTCAATTTCAATAAAGTTTACTCCATCAGCCAAATTAGAAACTTTTTAATATTTCAGCATCTAGAACAGAAGTTATTTCTCCTTCTTCTAATAGAGTTGTTTCCATATTTTTCTTTAAATGACTTTTTCATCATCTTCGTAGTAGTCATACCACCAGTTATTTTGCTTGTTATATACTCTATATTTTTAATTTTTTACCAGCAACTAGGACTATCTGTTTTTCATTTAATAAAAATATATTTTACACTAGCTTCATTTTCCATTTTTGATCTAGCTTTTTTGTACTCCAACAGAATTTTTCTCTATTGATAATTGTGAAATACTTTATTTTCAGTACTATATCTTCCACTTGCATCTTGAACATTTACAGTTGTACTAAGATATAGATTTTTTTATTTTGCAATGCTTGTGGCATTTCTAATCTTAACTCAAGTTCTCCACTACCATCAGTTTTTGTCTCTGCAAAATTTCTAAATTGATATTTATAATTTGAAGGGTTAACAAAAACAAAGTTTTTATATTTTTTAGATCTTGGTTCTCTTTCTATAACATTATAGTCAAAGTTTACATTTGAATCTTTATCTAGTTTAGCTCCACTTAGGTATTTAAAGTCAAATTTAAATTTCATCATTCCATCTTTTATATCAGCTTTAGAGTATATTTTATCTTCATCAGCTTCAATAGCTATAGAATTTGCAACCTTAGATTCTATAAATACTTTTTGTGTTACTTCTTTTTCCACCAAACTTAATAGTTAAAGTCCAAGCACCATTTTAAATCATTTACATCTGTCTTGATTTTTAAATGTATAGAAACCATTTTTGATTCTTTAACTATTTCATTATTTATTTTATTTGAACCATCTGGAGCAGTAAACGAGTATTCAAATGGATGTTCATCATTTATTTTTCTTTGCTTCTAGCAATTAAAGAAACATTGATTTCATCTCCAGGTCTATAATAACCTTTATCTGTGTAAGTATAAAGTTTTTAAATCAGAACCTTCTAATGAACCACCAATATCAAAAAGTCAGCATAGTTTATTTTGCTATCACTTAAGTAAAAAGTACGTTAAACTCATTTCCTGATTTTTACTAAAAATATAATAAACATTTTTCTAAATTAACTTTTTGATCTATATTCTCCATTAGAATTAGTTGTACCTTCTTCAAGAGTTTGATTCTTAGAGTTTATAAATTCAAGTTTTTGCACTTCCTATTGGTTTAAAGTATTAAGATTTAATAATTTTATATCTAATTTAGAGTCGTTAGAGTTAGCAACTATCCCTATATCAGAGAGGATAATTGTCTTTGTTGCTTTTGCATAAATTGGTTGATCTTCATAACCAAAGCTAAGAGGTTCTCCATATTTTTGCAATATCATAGTCTATGCTTTCTTCACCAACAGATGTTAACTTCACATAATAAATACCCTTAGTATCTATTACTCCATTTAGATCTATACTATTTTTTTACAACCTCATCTTCTTGACTTTCAATTTCATATTCTTTTGAGAAAACTACATCACCTATATCTTCTTTTACACTCCAGTCTAAAGAATATTCATTTGAACTTAATTTTAAATATTGAGTTATATTATTAGTGTATATTTTCACAATTTCTAATTTTACTTTTTTAATATTAACTGAATTAAAATTGATTTTTCTTATTATTTACAGAAGGTAAAACATTTCCATAATCTGCAAATGCTAAAAGCAGGTTGCTTTTTACCAACATAAAGATTATATCTTGTATAGTCTTCATTTAGTTCATTTTCCTGAAACAGATTTTATCTCTTAGAAACTTTTACAGAATAAGGAACTTCTTTCTGAAATCTCCCTTTTATGATAATTTTTCTACCAAAAGGCATAATAGTTATATCCCCATCTAGCCCTTCTACTTCAATCAGTTTATTAAAATTCTTGATTTTTATCAATTTCATCAGAAAAACATTATAACTAAATCCCCAGATATATTGAAACCAGCATTGTTGACATAAAAGCATCTCTTGGTAGTCATAGTTTTGCTCTTGTTCAGTTTGTCCTTGCTCAGTCTGTGCTTTTCTCTTTATCTTTTTGACAAGCTACTAGAGCTATCATCAATAAAGATAGGGCAAAAAAATAGTTTTAGAAATTTTTTTCATTTTTTCTCCTCCATATTATAAGCATTAATTCTTTCTAAAAACTCTCTCCATAATTTGTAAATTTTTGATTACCCTATCCCCTTAATTTTTAACATCTCCCACCTATTTGTAGGTTTTTTCTGCCATCTCTATAAGAGTCATATCAGAAAAATAATATAGGAGCAATGTTTTTCTTTTTAGAGATCTCCTTTCTAAGTGAATTTAATTCTTTAAATAAAGCATTTTTCATAATAGTCAAAGTCAATTTTTTTCATTTTCTTTTTCTTATTATTTTTTTATATTATCATTTAAAAATTTCTTTATAGTTTTTACCTAATTTTTAGAACAGGAAAAGCTTCCTGCACTCTGTATTAGGTATTTTTTTCAGAAATCATGTAATTTATAAAAGGATTCTATCCATTCTTGTTTATCTTCTCTCATTATGCCCAAAGGTAGAAATTTTATCAAGTCCTTTATTTAGCATCTTAGTATCGGCTTTTTCCCATTAACATATTAGATAAGGTAGATATTCCTAAGCTTTCTTTTGTTCTTCCAACTGCTGAAAATAATTTTTCTTTGCTTCAAGAGAAAAATCTTTGATATTTTTCTTTTTGCAGTTTTCACAAAAACCACAATAGTTTCTAATCATTTTTTTCACCAAAAGTATTTTTAAAATAAATTCTCTGTAACAAGTTTTTAATTCAGCATATTCAATCATTTTATTAAAAATTCTTTTAATTTTTTTATTGAGATAGTCTTTTATCTTTTCGACCCTCAGATTCTTTTTCCATTAAAAATCTTTGTATGTCTCTATCCTTTTTCATTATATATGAGAATAGCTTCAGATTTTCCGCCATCTCTACCTGCCCTACCTGCTTCTTGATAGTAACTTTCTAAATCAGCAGGAATGTTAGCGTGTATTACATATCTTATGTTAGATTTATTTATACCCATACCAAAGGCATTGGTTGCTACCATTATTTCAACATCATCATCTAAGAATAATTTTTTTGATTTTTTTCTCTTTCTTCCTTAGACATTCCACCATGATATTTGGTGACACTTCTATCAAAAACTTACAAGATAATTATAGATATCATCTACATTTTTTCTAGTAGAACAGTATATTATTCCAGATTTTACCTTTATGTTTTTCTTAAATAATCTATGATAAAAGGTTTAGAATCTATATTTAAATCTTTATCAAAGTACGTATTATCAATTACTTTAAAATAAATATTATCTCTATTAAAGTTATCAACAAAAACAAAAAGGATTATCAATTTTTAATTTTTCTATGATATCCACCTTTATTTTTTTGGGGTAGCTGTGGCAGTAAAAGCTAAAGTCTGAATCTTAACTCCATCAGCTATATATCTAATAAAATCTGCAATTTTTAGATAGCTTTTTTCTAAAATTTTCACCCCACTGGGAGACACAATGTGCTTCATCTACGACTACCATTACAATTTTTATAGTTTTTATAAAGTTCAAAAAGCTTTATTTTTCTAATCTTTCAGGTGAAATATACAATAATTTTTGTCTGTCCTTTTTTTATCTTAAAAAGAATTTTATTATATTCATCACTTGTTAAAGTTGAATTTAAATAGCTTGCATCTATTCCAATTAATTTTAAGCTATCAACTGGTCTTTCATCAAAGGATATAAGAGGTGAAATAACTATTGTAAGCCCATTGAATACTAAGGCAGGGACTTGATAGCATATAGATTTTCCAGCCCCTGTTGTCATTATTCCTAAAACATTTCTCTTTTGCAAGATAGCATCTATTATTTTTTTCTTGTCCTTCTCTGAAATTGTCGTAACCATAATATTCTTTTAAAATTCTGAGTGCTTCTGCTTTCAATTTTTAATCCCACCAAAAATACCATTGTATATTTTTATATAAACCATCAACTAATGTTTTCAAATGTTCCACAACATTGTAAAAACTAAATCATAACAAAAAGCATAGTGTTCCACTGCTAATTTTTTTAGCTTCTTCCAATGTTTGAGGAGGTCTTTCAACATAGAATTCTATTTCATCATAAGTGATAGCTGCTGGTACTGCTCCATACTTTTTCATACCAATATTTAGCAACAGCTACTTGTTCTGCTGGGAAAAGGACATTCATTATAGCCACCCATTCCAAAATAAGCTAAAACTTCATAAGGCTTTTGTTGTAGGAACTTTTACTAAAATAACATTATCCTTTAAAATTCCCATCATAATCAAAAACAGTTGAAAGTTCTAAATTACTTTTATCATCGTCATCAAATTCATAATCAATTTCTGAAAAGTATTCATCTATATTTTCTTTTTAAATCATCTGTATTTTGCCCTTGAAATTTTTTTCCAAAAATTCAATAGGATTAATACTTTTTAGCTTTTTTTCAAGATTTGATTTGACCAACTCCATCATATTATCAGTATCTTCATCTTCCATATTTATTTCAAATGTTTTCAAGTAAGTTGTCATCAAGAACTAAAAAAATACAGGAGTATATCCTTTTTTTCTTTTGCCATCTTTATATGCAGCTAGATACTTTCTTTTGAAACTTCTTCAAAACTATCAGCTTTTTATTTCTTCAAATTCAAAAATTATATAATTCTTTAAAATTTTTCTATATTTGACATTTTTTCACCTCTTTAAAAAAATTTTGTTCTTTATTAACTCCACCAAAAAAATACCAGTGTACATTTTTTATATATAGCACTTGCTAACTCTTCAAGTGTATCATAACATTCCCAGAGTAAACCATAGCAGAAAGCATATTGCTCAATAGCTAGTTTTTCTAGCTTCTTCAAAAAGTCTGAACAGGTCTTTCAACATAGAATTCTATTTCATCATAAGTTATGGCAGCAGGAACTGCTCCATACTTTTTCATACCAATATTTGACAGTAGCTATACCTTCACTTCCCATTCCAAAGTAAGCTAAAAATTTCATAAGGCTTTGTTGTAGGAACTTTTACTAAAAATAACATTATCTTTTAAATTTCCTTCATTATTAAAAAAATAGTTAAAAATTTTAAATTATTTTTTTGTTGCTATCATTAATTTTATAATTATTTTTTTGTAAAATCTTCATTTACATTACTTTTTATAGAATCAGCATTTTTGTTCTATAAATTTATTGAAAAAGCTCAATAGGATTAATATTTTTAGCTTTTTCAAGATTTTTATTAAAAATATCTATCATGTTATCAGTGTTTTTCATCTTTCATACTTATTTTCAAAAGTTTTTTAATAAATATTCATCAACAGTTAGAAACACTGGTGTATATCCTTTTTCTTTGCCATCTTTATATGTAGCTAAATATTTTTCTGAAGCTTCTTCAAAACTATCAACTTTTTATTTCTTCAAATTCAAAATTATATAACTTTTTAAATTCATCTATATTTGACATTTTTTTCACCTTTTTAAAGAAATTATTATTTAATCATATTGTAGCATTTTTTTCTTTATTTAAAAAGATTTATTTGCTCTAAATTGTTTTTTTATTTTTTTCTCAAAATCAAAAACTATTTTTTTAATAATAATTAAGTCTTTTTCCATACTTTTTCTATTAAGTCTTTATTTATATCAGCTATAAAAATCTTCTTTTTTTGCTCTTTAGCATATTTAAAAGTATTTTACAGTTCCACCTTTTTACTCCACTTTCTGCTATTATTATTCCAGAAGTTAGAGCGGATTGTAATCTATCTCTTTTAATAAGTGAAAAACATAGAAAGTTCTTGTTTAGGTATCAGTTCAGATAATAAGAAACCATTATTTTCCAAAATTCTATCAGCTAAATTAATATTTTTCTCTAGGATAAATCTCTAAATCTAAACCTTGTCCTAAAATGGCTCCTGTTCTATGTAAACAAGTTTCATGTCCTATAGTATCTATTCCTAAAAGCTAGACCACTTATATTATAGATATTATTTTTTTGCTAGATAAGTTCCAATATCCTTAGCAAAGTTTATTCCTTCTTGAGAAGCTTTTCTTGTTCCAACTATTGCAAAAAGCCTTTTTCTAATTCTTTATCTATTGGCAAAGTTCCCTTTACAAAAGATTACATAGGGACTTTCTTTTTATATTCATTAGACTTTTTTGGGTAATTTTTCATATGAATGATAAAAGATATTAATATTTTTTTCTCTTCACAGATTTTTTCTTATTTTTTTCTATTTCAAATATATAGAAATCATCTTTTTCAAAGATATTTAAAATTTTTTTCTATATTTTCTTCACTTAGAAAGTTATTTAAAAAAATTCAATCTTATCTTCTCTATTTAAATTGAAAAAAATTAAGATTTTCTTTATTTGAAAAATTTAAAAAAATCTTATTGACTAAATTCTGTATACCCTATGTCATGCTTTGAATTTATAATTGAAAATATTAAAAGTTCCTCTTTACTATACATATTTTTTTCCTTTTTATTAAATGTGTTAGAACACTCGTGACTCTAGCACTCGTTAGGGGTGTTAGTCGTGAGTAGTTCACTTTAATTATAACATGAAAATAAGTTATTATTTTAGAAATTTCAATTTTAAAAAAATAAAAAAATATTTTTATTTTTAAATATTAATTGAAAAAAGCTAATCTTGAATCTTAAAAAGTTTCAAAAATTAGCTTTATTTTTGTTATTGAATATTCAAATATTTTTTTATGGCTGTTTGTAATAAATTAGAGAAATTTATAGAGTGTTTTTTTCAGCTTCATCATTTAACCATTTAGGTATAGTCAATGTTTTTTTACTGTTTGATTTTTTTAACCTTATCTATAATGGGTGTTAGCCAAATATCTACATAAACTAAAAAAATTCATTGTTTTTCTAAATTTGGTTTTTGTTAATGTTGGTTCAGGCACTTCTAAATTATTTTTTTAATAAGCTAAAAATAGTTCCTTCTAGTACATCCTTAGCATTAATTATGACTTCTTCTATGCTTTTCTCCGTCTGTAAAACAAGCATCAAAATCTTTAAAATTTGCATAATATATGCCATCTTCCTCATAAACTACACAAGGATAAATATATTTTTCTTTCATGATTATCTCCTCCTTTAAAAAGTCTAACAAGGCTAAAAACTTTAGCCCTGTTATTCTCTTGATACTAGCTAGTGTCCCATTAGGTATATCTTTTTTTAGTACATTTTACAGGACAGGTCTTACCATCCTTCATATAAATTTCGTGAGAGCCTGTTGTGTGATCCAGTTCCCAACCATTTTCGAGTAAGATTTTTAACCAATACCTTGTAAGGTATTATATTTGACATCGAACCTCCTTAATTTCTTAGAATAAGTACTATATCTTTCTGTCAACCTCCTTACAAGAAATATTATACGTGTTTTTTTAATACGTGTGTCAATAATTTTTTATTTTTATAATATAAAAAGCTAATCTTGATTCTTAAAAAGTTTCAAAAATTAGCTTTTTCAATTTTTAGTAATTTAGCATTGTATTAATAAATTCTTTCTAATATATACAATCTTTCCATATCATGAGTTACTTTTTTTGATATTCATAAACTTTTTTTACTTCATAGACTTTAGATAAACTTTTAGGTTCCTCTTTTCCTAAAAAAATATGATTTCTCTTTCATCAGGCATATTTTTTTATTTAAAGTTTTTATTTGTTTTCCTAATTTCCAAACATCTTCTATATCGTAAGCTTCTGAATATATAGGATCAGAACTTTTTAAAATTTCCTCATCTATAGGCATTCTAAATTTTAATAGGTTATTTTTGCATAAACTTGCTTTCAAGTATCCAAGAAGAACTAAAATTTACAAGTAACATAGTTAGACCTGAAAAAAATTATAACCCTTTTTGCATAACTTATCTCTGTATAACCAACTGCAAATAGAAATAAGAATAAAAAGATGTAAGGCGGCATAAAGAAAAAAATAATCCAAAAAGAAATTTCTTTCTTTATATAACCAAAAATAAGTTAAGAAAATTAAACTTACAAAAAAATTACAAAAAAAGTAAAAAAATAATTGTTGTATTATAAGTAGAGTTTTTTTCTCTTTTTAGTTCAGCATAAGTTTTTCTAAAATAATATATACATAATTGACCAATAGTTATAGATGATGTTAAATACATAGGTAGACCATATCTTTTCTTTTTCATCTGTATGATAGATATAAAAAAATTAAAGATAATATAGTCCAAAAGCCAAAAAAACTTTTTCTTCTTTTTTTCTCAGGTACTTTAAAAAAATAACAAAAGATAGAGAAGAATAACCAAGAACCCATATAGACAAAATAGTCTGTATAGAAGATAAAGCTACGGTGATGTTTTTGTAGCCCAAGCACTAACTTCATCTTTAACAATAGTTAAGAAATAATCTCCATGATTAAAATACATAGAAAAAGCCCAAACCAATGAAAGAGCTATACTGATAATTAGAGTTAAAAAAATACAAAAAAAGTTCTCTTCTTAAATATTTCTCTTGGAAAGATAATATAATGAGCAAGTAAAAAAAGGAATAAATACAGAATAGAAACCTATAGATTCCCTTTACTTAGAAAAAGAAAGAAAAAAACAAGAATAGCCATTCTATATAAATTTTTTTCTTTGACCGTCCCTTACATAGAGGTAAAAAGCTAGAGAAGCACAGAAAGCAAAGGTATAAGTATAAATATCCCAAGTATTTTTCTGCTCCTAACTTTATAAACATAAAGGTAGTCAATAAGACAAAAGAACATAAAAAAAGGCAAATAATCTATCTTTTTTTATTCTAATCATACTTCTATATAAAAATAAAATTGTAAAAAAATACAACAAAGCATATTTGGTATTCTTAAAATAGCCTCTGAATGAGAACGAGTTATCATCATTACAATGGCTGTTAGCCATGTTGGTAATGGAGGGTTTTCAAAGTAAAAAAATGTCCGTTTACTGTTGGAGACCACCAACTAGAATTTTTCTAGCATCTCACGTGCTGCGATAAAAATTTCTTGCTTCTGCACTATCTATTTCTCTTATTGCAATAATTGATAAATAAGCAAAAAGTGAAAGAACTACTAAGACGAATATATCTTTTTCTTCTTGTTGAAAACATTTCAAAATCTCCTTTTTAAATATTTCAACTATATTATACAATTTTTCTATTATATAAAAGTTAATTTTTCCTATTATATAAAAATATTTGCTATAAATAAGAAATCCTATTGGAAGGAAAAAAATATAAAATATATACACATTTTTTTGAATATTTTTTTCTACTGAAACTAAAAATTCATATTTTTTTATTAATTTATCTCTTACTATAAGAGATAAAAAAATATCATTCCTATATAAAAAGGTAGTAAATAAATCTGAAGTTTTTCCACTTATAATAGATAATAGTATAAAAGGTGGAATAGACCAAGAAAAAAAGCCCATTTCTCAAATAAAGTCCATGTCTTTTTTTCTCGCTAAATTTATTAAGTATTTAAAAAAATCCATAAATATAAAAATCCATAAGGAAAAAAAGTTAAAGGAAGATATATAAAATAATAATAAAAGGGTCTAGCATGAGAATAGGACTTATATGCCCTTCCTATTGTTTGTTTACCTAAAAGTAGTTTTATGTACTCAATCCCATTAGGCTGAAAATATAGAATAACAAGCCATATAGAAAAAGAATAGTAAAAATAATATTCCTTTTTTTCCAATGTAAATTATTAAAAAAATTTAAATCATTCTCTAAGTATAAAAAAATATAAATAATCAAAATTGGTAGAATTCCACCTAATGCTCCTTTTTGTAAAAATTCCTAGAAAAAAATACTTAAATATAGAAAAAAATAATTTTATATTATTTATTTTTATTTCGATTAAAATAAAAAAATAAATAAATAATGAAAGACTAAGAGTTACAAAAAAATGTCATAAGCATATCCATTCTTAAAAAAAATAGAAATTCCCATTAAATATGGAATAGTAAAAAGAATATGATAAAAATTTATCTTTCCATTCTTTTTTAGATAATTTAGTTGCCAACAAGCTAAGCTCAAAATGCTCAAAAAGGTAGATAACTCAAAAAAATAAGGGATAGGGGAAATAATAAATCCTTACCAAAAAAATTTTATAAATTACTGTTAAGAGCCAAAAAAATATAATGGGGGTTTATCTGGATAGAGCCCCCTTGATAATACAATACCCAATAACTTTTTATCAACAATTTCTTGAACAATATTCAAATATTTCATCTCATTTCTTAAATCTGGAACACGAAGAAAAGGAAGAATTAAAAAAATAAAACTAAGATAGCTATCAAAATTCTATTCTTTTTTTAAGCACTTGTAACATATTTTTTTCACCAGTCGGGTAATATTTAAAACATTCTCTAATTTTTTTCATTTTTTTATATTTATATTTCTTAAATCAAAATAATAGTTATCTTTCATTCTTTTTCTTAATCTTTTTAAATCCATACCTCTAAATTGGTTCCATTCTGTCATTAAAACTATTGCATCAGCACCATTGGCTATTGAATATTCATCTGCACAATAGATAATATTATCTTCATAGTCTTGTAAACGCCAAATAGCTTCTTTAATGCCCTCAGGACAATATGCTTGAATTTTTAGCTCCTTCTTTAATTAAACCTTCTATTATATCTATACTCGGAGCATCTCTCATATCGTCAGTATCAGGTTTTAAAAAGACAAACCTAAAACACCTATTACTTTTTCCTGATAAATTACCTATTGTATTTTTAATTTTTTTCTACCATTTTTCTTTTGTTTTTTTCATTGGCAGCAATAGCAGCAGATATAACATACATATCTTCTCCGTATTCTTTTCCTATTTCAACAATAGCTTTTTGTGTCTTTTTGGAAAAACAAGAACCACCATAGCCAGCTCCACAATGTAAAAAAATTTAGGGAGATATTCTTCCATCCATTCCCATACCTCTTGCAATTTCTTGTGTATTAGCCCCAACTTTTTTTCAGCAAGTAATGCTATTTCATTAATAAAAAGAAATTTTAACTGCTAAAAAAAGCATTTGAAGCATATTTTATCATTTCAGCAGTTTCTAAGTTTGTAAATAAAAATGGAGTAGCATTTATATATAAAACATTATAAACTTTTGACATAATTTCTTTTGCTTTTTCTGATTCAGTGCCAATTACAATACGGTTAGGTCTTAAACAGTCATTAACTGCTTTTCCTTCTCTTAAAAATTCTGGATTAGAAACAACATCAAAATCTATATTTTCATTTCTACTTTTTATTTTCTCTTTGATAATATTTATAACTTTTCTTCCAGTTCCAACAGGAACAGTTGATTTATCTACAATAACTTTGTATGAATTTATATATTCTCCAATTTCTTCTGCAACATTTAAAACAGCTGATAAATCAGCACTACCATCTTCCAAAGCAGGAGTTCCAACTGCAATAAAAATTACTTCTGATTTTTTAATAGCTTTTTCAATGTCAGTTGTAAAAGAAATCCTTTTTAGCTTTTTGATTTTTTTATGTAAAAGTTCAGCTAGCCCTGGTTCATATATAGGCAATTCTCCTTTATTTAAAAATTTCAATTTTTTTCTTGAGATTTATCAACACAGATAACTTCTGAACCAAATTCTGACATTATTATTCCTTGAACTAAAACCAACATAACCTGTACCTATAACTGTTATTTTTCATTTTTTTAAACTCCTCTTTGTCTATACCAATTAACAAAATTTTTCTATTCCATCTTCAAATTTTTGTACTAACTTTATAATTTAAAATTTTTCTTTTGCCTTATCTATACAAGCAAAAGTTTTATCAACATCTCCTGCCTGTTTATCAATAAATTTTAATTTTTGCTTTTTTTATTTAATTTATTTTTCAATTATTTTTTATCATATCTATTAATTTAATTTTTTTCTTGAACTTCCTAAATTTATAATTTCATAGATATTTTTGATGATTATTTAAATATTCAAAAGATTTGAAAAATTCCATCTACGATGTCTTTTTATATAAGTATAATCCCTTGAAGTATTTCCATCACCATAAATAGTAACTTCTTCATTATTCTCTATTTTTCTCAATAAATTTATGTATTGCTAAATCAGGTCTTTGTCTTTCACCATAGACAGTAAAAAAATCTCAATTGTATCATATCTATATTGTAAAGATGAGAATATACATTCCCAAATTCCTCACCAGCTTTTTTTAGTAGCTGCATAAGGAGAAATTGGAAAAATCTACCCTTATATCTTCTGTAAATATATCAGCCTTTGAGTTTCCATATACAGAAGATGATGAAGCTTGAATCAATTTATTTATTTTCAATTCCTTACAAATTTCCAAAAATATTTAAAAAAACCTTTTTACATTAACTCTTTCATAATCAAAAGGTCTCAATATAGAGGTCTAACTCCTGCTAGAGCTGCTAAATTTACTATAAAATCTATATTTTCTTTTTATAAAAATTTCTTTTTAAATTTTCTAAATTACAAATATCTTCAACATATAATTTATAATTATCACTTTCAGTGTATTTAATTAAAGAAATTAATTTTTCATCATCTTTCAGAGCTAAAATTTTTCTCTTTTAATTCTTTTTTATTTATTGATTCTAAAACATTTAAAAACTTTTTATATCCATTGAGTAAAAAGAATCAAAATTATCTACTACTATAACTCTGTGTTTTTTTCTTTTAAAAAAACTTCTCAACTAGATGTGAACCTATAAAACCTGCACCACCTGTTATTAACACATTCATTGTTACTTCCTTTCTAAATAATACAAATTAGTAAATTTATGATTTATTTTTTTGATACTTATAAATCTTTATAATTCTATAATCATTCATCAATATCTGAGGTTCTTTATCCCCCAAATAAAATATATTTTTTTCAATAGGAATATTAACTAATTCTTTTATATTTTTTTCCAAGTCTCCATACTTCCTCAATATCAAAAGCTATTTGAATATATTGGATAATTACTTACAACAACTTCTTGACTGATAGGGACTCTAAATTTTAACATTTTATCTTTCATAAAATTATTTTCAAGTATCCAAGAAGAAGAAAAATTTAAAACTAACATAGTCAAACCAGAAAAAGAATAATCCTTTTTAGCATAATTATTTTTGTATATTTAATATTAATTAAAATTAAAAATATTATATGAATAAAAATATATAAAAGAAAAAGTATAAAAGATATTTCCTTTTTTTAATATATCCAAAAATATGTTAAAAAAATTCTAAACTTAAAAAAATAACAAACATAATAAAGTATTGTTGAAATCTTAATAAAAATTTTTCAATTTTACTAAGATATTCATAAGGGATTCTAAAGTAATAAACACATAATTGAGCTATATTTAAAGATGATATTAAATAAATCGGAAGACCATATCTTTTTCTTCATTTGAATTATTGATATAAAGATTAAAGAAATTATATTCCAAATATAAAAGATTTTATCTTCTTTATTTTTTTAGGAACTTTTAAAAAGGCAAAAAAACTGAAAAATATCCAAGTTCCCATATATACAAAGTAATCTAAATAAAAAGAAAATACTATGACTATGTTTTTGTTGACCAAGTTGAACTTTCTTTTTTTCATAACTTTTAAAAAAATAATCATTGTGATTAAGATACATTGATATAGCCCATATTGAAGAAATAGCAAAAGCAACAATTACAGCTAAGAAAATAAATTTTATTTTTTTCTTTTCCATTTTTCTTTGGGATTGTTAAATATATAAGCTATTATAAAAGGTATAAATATTGCATAAAATCCAACAGATCCTTTACTTAAAAAAAGATAAAAATAAGAAAAATTATTGTTAAAAATAAATCTTTTTAGGTTTTTCTTGCATATATATGTATAAAGATAGAGAAGCACAGAAAGCAAAAAGCATAAGTATATATATCCCAAGTATTTTTCTGCACCTATCTTTATAAACATAAATGTAGTTAATAAAACAAATGAGGATAAAAAAAGCAAAAAGTCTATCTTTTTTTATTCTAAACATAGTTTTATAAAAAAATAATATTGTAAAAACTGAAACTAACATATTAGGTATTCTTAAAATAAATTCTAATTTACTATTAGTTATCATCATAGTAAATGCAGTTAACCAAGTTGGAAAAAGGTGGTTTTTCAAAACGAAAATTGACCATTTAAAGTTGTTGTCCACCAATCAGAATTTTGTAACATTTCACGAGCTGTTATAAAATTTCTTGCTTCCATAATATCTACTTCATTTATCCATATAATAGATAAAAAAAGCAAATATAGAAAGAATTAGTAAAATAAATATATCTTTTTATTGCTAAAAAGCATTATAATTCTCCTTTTTTTGATGTTTTTATCAACCATATATTTCTAAAATAAATTAATAGATTTGGAGCTTGTCCTAAAAATAAAAAAACAGGATCTTTTTCTATAAATCGCATATATAAGTAAAAGGAAACTTCCTAAAACACTGAATACCCAAAAGGCTAGGGGGACTACACTTTTTTTATGCTTTTCGGAAGCTACCCATTGAACTATAAAACGCATTGAGAAAAAGAATTGTCCTATAAAGCCTAAAACCATAAAAAAATTTAAGTTATTTAAAAAAATTCAAAATTATTACCTACTTTCTTTTTAACACATAATTAATTTTTTTCTTTTTACTCATCCATCTAACTGCAAAAAGCATCTTTTAATCCTTTCCATAGTCTATTCCAAACACCATATTTAGATTTTTCCATACATCCTATCGAAATGATGTACTGGAACTTCAACAACAGAAAAAAACCATTTATTTTTTTGCAAGTGTTGGAAGAAATCTATGCATACCTTCATATAGATAAAAAGATTTCACGACTTCTTTTTTTAAACAATTTAAGAGGACAACCAGTGTCCTTTATATTATCCTTAGTTATAAAAATTTCTAACTCCATTTCCAATCAAAGATGATATTTTTTTCTTTTAAAAACCGTCTTCTCTTGTTGTTCTTTTTGCCATTTACCATATCATATTTATCTAAATAGGGTAACATTAAATATATATCTTCTGGATCAGTCTGTAAATCTGAGTCCATAGTTACAACTATGTCTCCTGTACAATATTTAAAACCTGCTGATAGAGCAGCTGTCTGTCCATTATTTTTTTGTAAAGTGATAATCTTTAATATGTGGGTCAGTAGAAGCAATTTTTTTCAATTAGCTCACTACTACCATCTGTGCTTCCATCATCAACTAAAAATAATTTCATAAGAAGTAAATCTATCTTTTAAAGTAGTTTTAATTTTTTTCAACCAAAAAGCTCGATATTTTTCTTTTTCATTATAAATTGGTGCAATAACTGATATTCTTTTCATAATTTTTTTCATCTTCCTTATTTTCTATATATAAATTAAATTTTTTTAATATTTTTTTAGGGGGTGGAAAAAGCCAGTCAAGGGGATTAACTAACTTTTTCCTTTATATAAATTAAATTTTTTTATATCATTTTTATGGGAGAGAAATGGAAAAAAATTAATTAAAGGGGATTAAATTAACTTTTCCTTTTCACAGGCTCATTATAGAAAACAAAAATTAAGATTTAATAAAAAAATTAAATTAAGATTTGGTAAAATTATAGAATAATTATGTTATTATCTTTATTAAGGTGATAAAAAAATGATAAAAATTTTTATTAGTAGAAGATGATAAAAACATTCAAAGACTTTTTAACATTGGAATTAAGACATAAAGGAATATCTTGTGGATTCTGCTTATGATGGTGAACAAGGTATGGAATTATTTGAAAGAAACTATTATGATGTTGTTTTACTTGATTTAATGTTACCAAAAAAATCTGGTAAGGAATTATGTCAAGAATTTAGAAAAATTAAATAATACTCCTATTATAGTAATAACAGCAAAAGATTCAATTTTTAGATAAAGTTGAACTTTTTAGATTTAGGTGCAAAATGATTATATTTGTAAACCTTTTGCAATGGAAGAATTATTAGCAAGAATAAGGGTTGCAACAAGAAATAAAGAAAATTTTATTGACAAACAATTCTATTTAGAAAAAGATATTAAATTAGATTTATCTGCCAAAAGAGTTTATTTAGGAGAAGAAGAAATTAATCTTACAAAGACAGAATTTTTTTAATCTTAGAATATTTTTATGAAAAAAATAAGGGGTTATCTTGTTCAAGAGAAAAAAATTATAATAGATGTTTGGGGATACGATTTTTGATGGGGAAGAAAAAAATTGTAGATGTGTATATTAATTCATTAAGAAAAAATTGACTTAGATAATAGATATATTCATACTATTCGTGGTTTTGGATATATGTTTCAATATAAAGAGGATTAAATATGAAAAAAAATATCTAATGAACTATTAAAAACTTATTATTGGATTATGCTTTTATTTACTGCATTTTCCATCTCAGCTCTTGTTAGTTTTTTTCCATTTTTTTCTTTGGAGAAAATGAAAAAGATATACAAACAGTCGAAAAAAATTTATAGATTATGAATTAAGTGAATTTGAATATAAAGAAGAATTAAAAAATTATCAGATGAAGAACTATTTAAAACTGCTTTGGAAGAAGCACCTAAAAATACAAGATGTATATATAGAGTTTTTATCGTGGAAAAAAATACACAAGACCTCCCTATTTACCAGATAGAGAACATAATTTTTTTAGACTATTATTCAATTACAAAAAAACATACCAACCTAAAGGCTATGAATCAATAGAAGTAAAAATAACTAAAAGATTTGCTAAAAATAGACTTTTTAATACTTTATACTTTTTGGAAGTTTTATATTTTTTTCTATTAGTCTGCTTTATTTATAATTTCAAGAATTCAAAAAGATTTTCTAAGAAATTTGAAAAATTCTCTTGATAAGTTGAAAATGTTTACACAAGATTACAATTTAGATTCTGAAATAAGAATACATAATGAAGAAAACTTTATAGAATTCAGTATTTTGCAAAAAAAGCTTTTTAAAAAAATATGTTAATAAGACTTAAAGAGCAATCTCAAATGCAAATTGATTTTTGTGAATAATGCTTCCCATGAATTGAAAACACCAATTTTTTTGTTTTTAAAAGGTTATGTGGATATGCTTAATGATTGGGGAAAAAAATGATAAGGAAGTTCTTGATGAAAGTTTGGTTATTTTTAAAAAAAGAAATACAAAAATATGCAAGACTTAACAGAGAAACTTTTTATTTTTTTAGCTAAAAGTAAAAAAATTTAGTTGTAGAAAAAAATAATATAAAGCTTTAGATAATGCTTTTAAAAAGAAGTTATTGATAATTTAAGTTTTTGCTTATCCTAAACAAAAAATAAATTATATTTCATCTGAAATTTTTTTATAGACTCTGATATAGCACTTTTTAAAATTATTATTTAAAAACTTGATAGAGAATGCAATAAAATATGGAAAAAGATAATCCAATAAACATTGAATTAAAAAAAGAGAAAAAAAAGTCAAAGTAATAATAGAAGATTTTTGGAGTAGGGATATCTGAAAAAGCTTTGCCTCATATTTTTTTGAAAGATTTTATAGAGAAGATGAGGCAAGAAATAGAGAAATTAAAAGTTATGGTTTAGGTTTGTCTATTGTAAAAGAAATTATAGCATTACTTAATATTGATATTCAAATTGAAAGTCAAATTAATAAAGGAACAAAAATAACGCTACAACTATAAAAATGAATGTAAAAATAAGTGAGTTACATTCCAAATTTTATCCGTTAAGAAATTTGGTTAGTAACGAACTATTTTTTTATTTTATTTCTCCATAATTTTTTTGTTACTATTTCTTTTTAATTCAGGTACAACTTCTTTTTCAAACCAAGGGTTTTTCTTTAACCATCTAATATTTAAAAGGTGAAGGGTGAACTATAGGAAAAAAATTTAGGGAGATATTCTTTATAAGAATGAACAGTCTCTGTTAAATTTTTCTTTAGTTCGCCCTTTTTAAATAAAAATTCTTGTGCATATTTTCCCAATTAATATAAATAATTCAACATCAGGAAGTAATTCTAAAAATCTTATTATGCCACTTTTTCTCCAAAATCTTTTTCTTGGTGGAAGATCTCCACTCTTTCCTTTACCAGGGTAATAAAAATCCATAGGAATAATAGCAAGTAAATTAGAACTATAGAAAGTTTTTTTCATCTATGCCAGTCCAAAGTCTTAATTTATCCCCACTTTTATCTTTCCAATACATTTTATTTTCTTGAGCTTTTTAAACCAGGAGCTTGTCCTACAATTACTATCCTTGCTTCCTTAGGAGCTGAAAAAAAGAGGATCGATACCTTGTTCAGTATATTTTTTTATTTTTCCTCATCGTTTTTATATCTTCAATCAATTTTTTTAATTTTTTTCATCTCTAGTCATATTATCACCTATTTATATAAGATATCTATTTATGATTTGTTTTTTTATTATATCACTTTTTAAAGGTGAAAGTAAAAAGACATTATATTTTTTTATTTTTTTGAATTATAAAAAGTAAAATCGTTCTTTTTTAAAAACAAATAAAATTAAAAAAATTATAAAATCTTTCATAAATTTGTTGACATATATATAAGTGTGTGTTAATATGAATTGGTATGTAGAAATCAAATATTTTTGAATAATTGATTTCAGAAAAAAACTAAATATTAGAGGAAAACAGGAGGAAGTCATGAAAAAGATCTTATCTTTAATTTTTTTATCACTTTTCACTTTACTTTTAGTTGCTTGTGGTGGAAAAAAAGAAGAAGCTACTAAAGAAGGAGGAGAAGCTAAAAAAAGAAGCAAGAGTTATTAAAGTTACTACAAAATTCGTTGATGATGAACAAACTGCTAAATCATTAGTTAAAGTTGTTGAAGCTATCAATGCAAGAAGTAATGGAAGCTTAGAATTACAATTATTCATAAGTGGAACTTTACCTATAGGTAAAGATGGTATGGAACAAGTTGCAAATGGTTCAGATTGGATATTAGTTGATGGAGTTAACTTCTTAGGAGACTATATTCCAGATTATAATGCTGTAACTGATCCTATGTTATATCAAAGTTTTTGATGAATATTTAAGAATGGTAAGAACTCCATTAGTTCAAGACTTAAATGCTCAAGCACTTGAAAAAGGAATTAAAGTTTTATCATTGGATTGGGTATTTGGATTCAGAAATATTGAAGCTAAAAAAACCTATAAAAAAACTCCAGAAGATATGAAAGGATTAAAATTAAGAGTTCCTACTAGCCAATTATATACTTATACTATAGAAGCTATGGGAGGAAACCCAGTAGCAATGCCTTATCCAGATACTTATGCTGCTTTACAACAAGGTGTTATAGATGGACTTGAAGGATCTATCTTAAGTTACTATGGAACAAAAACAATATGAAAAACGTTAAAGAATACTCTTTAACTCGTCACTTATTAGGAGTATCTGCAGTATGTATTTCAAAAGAAATGTTGGGATAGTTTAACTGATGAAGAAAGAACTATAATCCAAGAAGAATTTGATAAAGGTGCTCAAGATAACCTAACTGAAACTCAAAAGATTAGAAGAAGAACAAGCTCAAGCATTAAAAAGACAATGGAGTTACTTTCCATGAAGTTGATGCTGAAGCATTCAATAAAGCTGTTGCACCAGTTTATGAAAAATTCCCTAAATGGACTCCTGGAATTTACAATAAGATTATGGAAAATCTTACTCAAATCAGAGAAGACATTAAGAATGGAAAATAGTTATTTATTAAATTTTTTTATTTATAGGAATGTAATAGAGGCTGCTGCATTTAATTTTTGCAACAGCCTGTTTTACACCCTAAAAGAGAGGCTTAGAATGAAAGATTTTTTTAAAAAATTTGAATTATATGTAGGAAGTGTATTCATTTCTATAACAACTGTTGTTGTTATCATGAACGTTTTTCACTAGATACTTTTTAAAGTTTACTTACTTCTGGACAGAAGAAATTGCAGTTGGTTGCTTTGTTTGGACTATATTTTTTTAGGAACTGCTGCTGCATATAGAGAAAAAAAGGACTAATAGGAGTTGAAGCTATTGTTGTTCTTTTACCTGAAAAAAATTAGAAATGTTGTAGAATTTTTTTAACTTATATTTTTACTTACTGTTTTTAAGTGGACTTATGTGTTTATTTAGTTTAACTTACGTAATGTCTTCATCAAAAATAACTGCAGCTTTAGAACTTTCTTATGGTTATATTAATATTTCTATTGTAATAAGTTTCGCATTGATGACTTTATATTCAATAATTTTTTTACAATAGAAAGTTTTAAAAAAAGCATTTTTTTAAGTAAAGGTAACTAGTAAGGGAGGAAAAATGGAAGCTTTTATATCCAGTTATTGTATTATTCGTATTATTCTTTTTGAATATCCCAATAGCTTTTTGCTCTGATGGGATCGGCATTATTTTTATTTTTATATTCTTAAACACAACTATGTCTATGGACATGGTTATACAACAATTTGTTACATCTGTTGAATCATTTCCATATTTGGCAGTACCATTCTTTATAATGGTTGGATCAGTTATGAACTATTCAGGTATAAGTGAAGAACTTATGAACATGGCTGAAGTTCTAGCTGGACATATGAAAGGTGGACTTGCTCAAGTAAACTGTCTATTAAGTGCTATGATGGGAGGAATTTCTGGTTCTGCCAATGCAGATGCTGCTATGGAATCAAAAATTCTAGTTCCTGAAATGATTAAAAAAGGTTTCTCAAAAGAATTCTCAGCAGCTGTTACAGCAGCTTCATCTGCTGTTAGCCCTGTTATTCCACCAGGAACTAACTTAATTCTTTTATGCGTTGATTGCCAATGTTCCTGTAGGTGATATGTTCTTAGCAGGATATACTCCAGGAATCTTAATGACTCTATCTATGATGATAACAGTGTATATAATCTCTAAAAAAAGAGGATATAATCCATCAAGAGAAAGAATGGCAAGACCTAGTGAAATTTTAAGACAAGCTATAAAATCAATTTGGGCTTTGGCTATACCTTTTCGGGATTATTATGGGAATGAGAATAGGTATCTTCACTCCAACAGAAGCTGGAGGAGTTGCAGTATTTTTCTGTTTCTTAGTTGGTTTCTTTGTATATAAGAAATTAAAACTTCATCATATTCCTGTAATACTTATGGAAACAGTAAAAAGTACAGGAGCAGTTATGATAATAATTGCCTCTGCTAAAGTTTTTTTGGATACTATATGACTTTAGAAAGAATTCCACAATTTATAACAAATTCTTTAATGGACTTTACTGATAATAAATTTGTGTTATTAATGGTAATAAACTTACTTCTTCTATTTGTTGGAATGTTTATAGAAGGAGGAGCTGCACTAGTTATACTTGCTCCACTTTTTAGTTCCTGCAGTTAAAGCTTTAGGGTGTAAATCCATTACACTTTGGAGTAATATTTATAGTTAACATAATGATAGGAGGATTAACTCCACCATTTGGTTCTATGATGTTTACTGTATGTTCTATTGTAGGGAGTACGGCTAGAGGGATTTATAAAAGAAGTATACCATTTATAGTTGCACTTTTAGTTGTTCTATTTGTAGTAACATACTCAGAATCTATAGCATTATTTATACCAAATCTATTTTTTTAAAATAAAAAAATAAGAAGGGGCTATTGCAATTAATAAAAGTAAAAATAGTTCGTTACTGAGTAGATTTCTAACGATGAAAAAAATCAAGAATTCGCTGTAAACTTCGACCAACTCGCTACGCTCAGACATGTCGACATTTACTCGGCTCATTCTATTTGATTTTTCATCTAAAAATCTACATTCGTAACTCACTTATTTTTTTACTTTTTAACTTGAAGGTTTGCAATAGTCTTTTTTATACTGGACTGGAGGATATATGAAAGATTTAAAAGATATAAAATGTTATTTGCTAGATATGGATGGAACTATCTATTTAGGAAATGAATTAATAGATGGAGCAAAAAGAATTTTTTTAGAAAAAAATTAAAAAAGAAAAATATAAGATATATTTTTTTAACAAATAATTCATCAAAAATAAAGATAAGTATGTTGAAAAAAATTAAATAAATTAGGAATAGAAGCTCATAGAGAAGATGTTTTTTTAGTTCAGGTGAAGCAACTACTATATATCTATCTAAAAAAAGAAAAAGGAGCAAAAAGTATTTTTTTACTAGGAACTAAAGACTTAGAAGATGAGTTTGAAAAAGGCTGGTTTTGAATTAGTAAAAAGAAAGAAAGAAAGATATAGATTTTTGTTGTTTTAGGTTTTGATACTACTCTAACTTATGAAAAAAATTATGGATAGCTTGTGAATATATAGCAAATGGAGTTGAATATATAGCAACTCACCCTGATTTCAATTGTCCCTTTAGAAAATGGTAAATTTATGCCTGATGCTGGAGCAATGATGGCATTTATAAAAGCATCAACTGGAAAAGAACCAACAGTTATAGGGAAAACCTAATAGACATATAATAGATGCAATTATAGAAAAAAATATGATTTAAAAGAAATCTGAACTTGCAATGGTTGGAGATAGATTATATACAGATATTAGGACAGGAATAGATAATGGATTGACTTCTATCTTAGTTATGAGTGGTGAAACAGATAAAAAAATGTTAGAAGAAACAATTTTCGTACCTGACTTTGTTTTTTTAATTCTGTTAAGGAAATAAAAAGAAACTATAGAATAAATTTGAAAAATATACTATAATGTACAGACATATCAAATTTAAATTAGTTAGGAGGAAAATTATGGAATTATTAAAACTTATGAGTGATAGATACACTTGTAGAAGATATTCAGAAAAAAAGATGTTAAAGAGGAAGATTTAAATAAAAATTTTAGAGGCTGGAAGAGTGGCTCCAACTTCTCATAATAATCAACCACAAAGAATATATGTTGTAAAAAGTGAAGAAGCAAAAGAAAAATTAATGAAAGATTTTGCATATAATTATAAAGCTCCTTGCTATTTAGTTTGTGGTTATAATGTAGATGAAGTATGGAGAAATGACTTAGATGGAGATAGAGAAAGTGGAGATATAGATGTTTCAATTGTTATGACACATATGATGTTAATGGCAGAAGAACTTGGTTTAGGTGCTTGTTGGATAGGGCGTATAACACCTGAACTTGTAAAAAAAGAATTTAGATATTCCTGAAAATGTTAAAAGTTGTTGCAGTTCTTAGCTTAGGATATCATAGAGAAGATGATAGACCATCTAAACTACATACTATTCGTAGAAGTAATGAAGAATTAGTTAAATTTTTATAATTAAAAAGAATTTAGGTAGAGATGATAAAATTATTTTTTTATTGTCTCTATTTTTTTATAAAAAAATAGTGTTGACAGAGTTTATTCTAATCAACACTAATTAGTATATAACAATGTGTAGTGCACTCAACAGGAATTGAACCCGTAACCCCTGATCCGAAGTCAGATGCTCTATCCAATTGAGCTATGAGTGCTTTTTAAACTAAGATTAACATATTTTTAATCTATATGTCAAATTTTTACTTAATAAAAATTAACTTTTAAGTTAATTTTTAAAATCTTACAAAAATAGACTTAAATAATATAGTTTTAAATAATATATTGACAATTTAAAATAAAAAGTATTATATCTCTTATAGGCATAAAAACGATAGAAGTTAATTTTTTGTACCACAAGGAGGAGAATTATGAAATTTTTATGTGGATTTGAATTCAGACATTGGTGAAGGTTATGGAGCTTACAAACCAGGAATGGATGAAGAAATTATGAAATGTGTTACTAGTGTAAACTGTGCTTGTGCTTGGCATGCAGGTGATCCATTAATAATGGACAAGACTATAAAAAAATTGCCAAAGAAAATAATGTAGCAGTTGGAGCTCACCCAGGATTCCCAGATCTTTTAGGGTTTTGGTAGAAGGAAAATGGTTATAAGCCCTGAAGAAGCTAGAGCATATATGCTATATCAATTAGGTGCTTTAGATGCTTTTGCAAAAGCAAATGGTGTAAAACTTCAACATATGAAGTTGCATGGAGCTTTCTACAATATGGCAGCTGTTGAAAAGAATTTAGCAGATGCTGTTTTAGATGGTATAGAAGAATTTAACAAAGATATAATAGTTATGACTTTAAGTGGAAGCTATATGGCAAAAGAAGCTAAAAGAAGAGGTTTAAAAAGTTGCAGAAGAAGTTTTTTTGCAGACAGAGGATATAATGCAGATGGAACTTTAGTTAATAGAACTCTTCCAGGAGCTTTTTGTAAAGGATCCTGAAGAAGCTATTGCCAGAGTTATAAAAATGGTAAAAACTAAAAAAAGTTACAGCTGTAAATGGAGAAGAAATCGATATAGCTGCTGATTCTATTTGTGTACATGGAGATAATCCAAAAAGCTATTGAATTTGTTGAAAGAATAAGAAAAAGCTTTTAATTGAAAAATGGGATAGAAGTAAAATCATTACATGAGTTTATATAATAAGATGAGGTGTTAAGATGGAGAAAAATAATTTATCGGTTCTTTTTAGGAGCAGCATTTTTAATGGCAACATCAGCAATAGGTCCTGGGTTTATGACACAAACAGCAGTATTTACAAAGGACATGGGAGCAACATTTGCCTTTTGTAATATTAGTTTCAGTCATAATGTCTTTTGTAGCACAATTAAATGTGTGGAGAGTTCTTGCAGTTTCTAAAATGAGAGGACAAGATATTGCAAATAGTGTTTTACCTGGACTTGGATATTTTATAACATTTTTAGTTTGTCTTGGTGGTTTAGCTTTCAAACATAGGAAATGTTGGAGGAGCTGCTTTAGGTTTTTCAAGTTTTATTCGATTTAGATTTAAAAATAGCTGCACTTGTAAGTGGAGCTTTGGGAGTAATTATATTTTTCTTTTAAATCTGCCTCAAAATTAATGGATAAATTAACTCAACTATTAGGTGCAATGATGATTTTACTTATAGGTTATGTTGCATTTTCAACTAACCCACCTGTTGGAGCAGCTGTAAAAGAAACTTTTGTTCCTAGTTCTATAAATTTAATGGCTATAATCACTTTGATTGGAGGAACTGTTGGAGGATACATTATGTTCTCTGGTGGGCATAGACTTATAGATGCAGGAATAGTTGGTAAGAAAAATTTACCACAAGTTAATAAGTCAGCAATATTAGGAATGAGTGTTGCTACAATAGTAAGAGTTTTCCTATTCCTTGCTGTGCTAGGAGTTGTTTCTCTTGGAAATCAACTTGATGCTGGAAACCCAGCAGCAGATGCTTTTAAGATTGCAGCTGGAACTGTTGGATACAAAATATTTGGATTAGTATTCCTAGCAGCAGCTTTAACTTCAATTGTTGGTGCAGTATACAAGTGTTTCTTTTTAAAAACATTATTTAAAGTTGTTAAAGATAATGAAAATTTCTTTATAATTGGTTTCATTGTTGTATCTACATTAATACTTATATTCTTAGGTAAACCAGTAAAATTACTTGTTTTAGCAGGTTCATTAAATGGACTTATCCTACCTATTACTTTAGCAATTACTTTAATAGCTAGTAAAAAAAGAAGGAATAGTTGGAAAGTATAAACATTCAAATATTTTTATTCTATTTAGGTTGGGTAGTTGTTCTTGTAACAGCATATATAGGAGTAAAATCTCTAGCAAAATTAGCAGAACTATTTGCTTAATGGAGGTATAAAAATGGAAAAATTCAGTAAGATTTTTTTATTTTTCTGAGATTCAGCTTTAGTTATAGAGTTTGGAAATGAGATCTCTGTTGATATTAATAAAAATTAGAAAAATGATGGATGATATCAAAAAGAAAATATAGATGGAATAGTTGAACTTGTTCCAACATATTGTTCTTTACTTATTAATTATGATGTTTTGAAAATTGATTATAATACTTTAGTTGAAAAATTAAAAACTTTCTTAAATAACAATCTTGAAACAGCTGAAGGAGAAGAAGTTACTCTAGTAGAAATCCCTACTTTATACAATGATGAAGCGGACCTGATTTATCTTATGTAGCAGAACATAATAAAATTTCTAAAGAAGAAGTTATTAAAATTCATACAGGAACAGATTATCTAGTTTATATGCTTGGATTTATGCCAGGATTCACTTACTTAGGAGGTATGTCAGAAAAAAATTGCAACTCCTAGATTAGAAAAGTCCAAGACTACAAATTTATCCAGGCTCTGTTGGAATAGCAGGGAAACAAACAGGTATGTATCCTTCAATGTCTCCTGGTGGTTGGAGAATAATAGGAAGAACTCCATTGAAACTATATAATCCTGACAGTGATACGCCTGTATATATTAGTTCAGGTGACTATGTAAGATATGTTTCTATTTCAGAAGAAGAATACAATGATATTTTTGAAAAAAAGTAGAAAATAATGAATATAAAATTAAATATTCGTAAAATTAAGAGAGGTGAGCTAAATGCCTAGTATAAAAGTTCACAAACCTGGATTATGTACAACTGTTCAAGACATCGGAAGAATAGGATATCAACAATTTGGTATTCCTGTATCTGGAGTTATGGATGAATTTGCTTTTTACAGTAGCTAACTATCTTGTTGAAAGTGATAAAAATAATGCAGTCTTAGAAATCCCTTTTTAGGACTCTACATTGAGTTTTTTGACTTTGATGTGACAATAGCTATCACAGGAGGAGAAATTCAAGCCAAAAATAAATAATCAAGATGTTAAAATGTGGGAATCTATAAATGTTAAAAAGGGAGATAATCTTTCTTTTGGAAAGTTTAAAATCTGGAATGAGAGCTTATCTAGCTTTTCTCAGCTGAAATAGATGTTCCTGTTGTTATGGGAAGTAAATCTACTCTTTTAAAATCTAAATTAGGTGGTTTTGAAGGTAGACAACTAAAGATGGAGACATCCTTAATTTTTAAAAATGTTATAGCTCTATCTAAGAAAAAAATATTTTTAGATAAAAATATATTCCAGCATATAGCCATAATCAAAATATCAGAATAGTTTTTAGGATCTCAAGATGATTATTTTGAAGAAAGTTCTATAAAAACTATGCTTGAAAATAAATATCAAGTTACAAAAGATGCTGATAGAATGGGTATGAGATTAGCAGGAGAAGTTATAAAACATAAAGATAAGGCAGATATTATATCTGATGCTGCTGTTTTTTTGGTTCTATACAAGTTCCTGGGAATGGACAACCAATAATCTTACTAGCAGATAGACAAACAACAGGAGGTTATACTAAGATTGCCACTGTTATAAAAAGCAGATTTACCTAAACTTGCTCAAATGCTTCCTAATGACACTATTGAATTTAGTCTTATAAATATTGAAGAAGCACAAAAAGAGTATAGAGAATTCTATAGAATATTAGATGAAATAAAAGAAAGTTTTTGTAGTGAAACCAAGAGTTTACACTGAAAAACAATTATATGTTTTTAAAAATTATTTGGAAATAGAAGAAAAAAATGATAATATATATAAAGGTGAATTTTATCTTAAAAACTTAATATAAGTTTGAAGGTGGGATTCACCTTTATTAAAACTAATATAGAAGGAGAAAAATGGAAGAATTTCAAACTGAACAAAAATCGAATTTTTTTAATGGGACTTATTTGTCTAGTTGGAGGGGCTTTAGTAACATGTGCACTATACTTTGGTATAGCAAGATTAGGATATTTTTAGTTCATGGTCTTCAGCAGTAGGAGTTACAATTTCACTACTAGGTTACAATCATTTTTGTAAAAGGAGCAAGTAGAAGCTTAGGTTTTGTTTTTAGGAGTAATCTTAAAATGCGGTAGGAATAATCTATGGAGCATTTTTAAATCTTTGTGCTATAATAGGAAAAGAATATGGAATGTCAATGTCTGAATTAATGTTTAATAAGGATTTGTTAAAAGAAGCGTTAACAGAAGCAAGTTTCTGGAAATATCCAGCAATAGGAATAGCGATTATGTTATTTGTTGCTTTTCAAAATAGAAAAGGCAAGTTTCTCTGATAAAGATGAAGATGACGATGAATAAAAATCCATAAAAATGGGATAAACACTTTTTTTAGAAGATGGTAAGATTCTTACCATTTTTTATTTAGCTAAAAATATTCAAGTTTATCAATATAGATGAGGCTATGTTATAATAAAAGATAGTAAATTGTTTTTAAATAAGGAGCGAAAATGAAATACAAATTAATAGTTTGTGATATGGATGGAACCTCTACTAACATCTAGTCATAAAATTTCTGAACATACAGCAAATATTATAAAAAGATTGAAGATAGCGGTGTAAAAATTCATGATTGCAAATAGGAAGACTCATATCTTGATGCAAGACACTATAGAGATAGCTTAAAAATTAAGATCTTATCTAATAACTTCAAATGGGGCAAGAGCTCATGATGAAGATAATAATCCTATTGTTGTAGAAAATATTCCAAAAGAATTGGTTAAAAGATTATTGAATTATAAGGTAGGAAAAGATATACATAGAAACATCTATCTTGATGACGATTGGATAATAGAGTATGAAATAGATGGGTTAGTGGAATTTCATAAAGAGTCTGGTTATGGATTTAATATAGATGATTTAAGTAAATATCAAAATGAAGAAGTAGCAAAAGGTATTTTTTTCTAGGAGAGAATAAAAGAAATAGAAGACTTAGAAAAGAAAATGAAAAAGATTTTTAAAGATGAATTAAGCATAACTGTCTCTTCACCTTTTTGTCTAGAGTTTATGAAAAAGGAGTTAATAAGGCTGAAACTTTGAAAAAGTCTTGAAAATTTTTAGATATAAAGCCAGAAGAAGTTATAGCATTTGGTGATAGTATGAATGACTATGAAATGCTTAGTTTAGTCGGAAAAACCTTTTATAATGGGTAATGCTAGTAAAAAGACTTATAGAAGCCTTGCCTAATGTAGAGGTTATTGGAAATAATAATGAAGATGGAATAGGAGAAAAATTACAAGAAATTTTTTAATGTAGAACTATAAAAATAGATTCTCCTAACTCCTTACCAGATAGTACAGTAAAAACAGTTCATTGCTAGCTAAATTTCTTAACGATAAAAATCAAGACTCAGATCATAAGAAGCTTCCAAGCAACAAATTGCTAAGTGCTTCTAAGAAATTAGGAAACTCGCTATGCTCAGACACTCCTACATTTGCTCGGCTCATTCTATTTGATTTTTATCTAAAAATTTAGAATGCAGATTCACTTGTTTTTTTACTAGTATATTAATAGCATAATTTACTTTATTTTTACATAAAAATTTCAATAAAAGAAGATAGAAGGAGCGATACAAAAGAATGTACGATTTATATGATTTCCTTTATACAGACCGCCTAGTGAGGCTTACAGTTTAATTATCCAAATTACACTTGGATGTTCTCACAATAGATGTACTTTTTGCAGTATGTATAAAGACAAAAATTTGTTATAAAAACCAATAGAGGATATAAAAGCTGATATAGATGCTTTTTAGGCTCTATAAAAAAATAGAGCTGTTGAAAAGATATTTTTAGCAGATGGAGATGCACTTGTTGTACCTACTGATATATTAGTGCAAGTTTTAGACTATATAAAAAGAAGTTTTTCCCTGAATGTAAAAAGAGTTTCTATATATGGAACAGCTTATAGCTATACATCAAAAATCTGTGGAAGATTTGAAAAGAAACTTTATGAAAAAGGCTTAACTTTAGTCTACTTTAGGTGTAGAAAGTGAGACGATGAGGCTTTAAAATTTATAAAGAAAGGAATTAAGGCTGAAAAGATAGTTGAACTTTCTAAGAAAAATTATGAGTGTAGGTATAGATTTATCTATAACTCTAATTGCAGGACTTTTAGGAAAAATATCAAGATAATAAGATGCATGCTATCAACACTGCAAAAATTATAACTGATATATCTCCAAAATATGCAAGTATTTTAAATTTAAGACTTTATGAAGGAACAGAACTTTATGACCTTATGCAACAAGGAAAATATGACTATATGGAAGGTATTGAAGTTCTAAAAGAAATGAAGTTAATACTTTCTAGTATGGATGTGTCTAAAAATAACTAGATCCTATAATATTTAGAGCAAAACCATGCTTTCTAACTATTTAAACTTAAAAGGAAATCTACCTGAAGATATCCCCAAGAATGATAAAAGAAATTGATTATGCTATTGAAAATGAAGCTATCAATGTAAATAATTATAGATTTTTATAAGAGGTAAAAATATGAATATACTTATGGCATTATCTCAACTTGAAATTACAGGAGCTGAAGTTTATGCAACAACCATTGCTGATGAGCTTATAGAGAGAGGAAATAAAGTTTATATAGTTTCTGACACTCTAACAACTCCTACAAAGGCTGAATATATAAAGCTAGAATTCAATAAGAGAAGTTTAATAAAAAGAATAGAACATATAAAAATTTTTATATAAACTTATAAAAGAAAAGATATTCAGATAGTTCATGCTCACTCAAGAGCTTCTTCATGGAGTTGTCAAGTTGCTTGTAAATTAGCAGGAATACCGCTTATTACAACAACTCATGGAAGACAACCCTATACATTTTAGTCGTAAACTTATCAAGGCTTTTTGGTGACTATTCTATAGCTGTCTGTGAAAATATCAAGAAACATATGGTAAATGATATAGGATTTTCTGAAAAACAAAACTCTGTTATCTTAAATCCTGTAAACTATAAGGAATTAAATTTAGATTAAATGATAAAAAGATTATTTTCAATTATAGGTAGACTTTTCAGAATCAAAAAGGAGATGTTGCCTATGATATACTTAGTATTTTATCAGATGATGAATTATTAAAAAATATAAGATTCGTCTTATAGGTGGAAAGGAACTACCAGGAAAGATTTGTAAAAATTTAAAGAAAAGATATAGAATTTGATTGGCTATGTTCTCCCAATATACAAGAGAAGATTTTTGAATCTGACATAGTAATTGAGCAGGGAGAGTAGCTTTTTGGAGGCTTTTACTAAATAAATCTTCTTTAATTGCTGTTGGTGAAACAGAATATATGGGCTTTATTAACAAAGAAAGTTTAGATAGGTCTTTAGCTTCAAATTTTGGTGATATTGGTTCTATGAAATATCCTAAGATTGAAAAAGATATTCTTTTAAAATGATATTAAAAAGCCTTAGAACTTTCTGAAACTGAAAAGGAAGAATTAAAAATATTATATTTAATGAAACAAATTTACATAATATAGTTGATAGAATAGAAAAGAAATATTTTGAACTATATGTTGATAAAACAAAAGTGATGAAGTTCCCTGTAATTATGTATCATAGAGTGATAAATAACTCAGAAGATGAAGGAGTACATGGGACATACATCTATGAAAATATCTTTAGAGAACATATGCAATATCTAAAAGATAAAAATTATACAATTATCACTTTTTAAAGATTTAGATAAAATATCTTGGAGAAATAGATTTGAAAAAGATAAAAATATATAATTTTGACTTTTGATGATGGTTATAAGGATAATTATGATTTAGCTTTCCTATATTAAAAGAATTTGGCTTTAAAGCTACTATATTTTTTTAATGGGAAGTTCAACATATAATGAATGGGATGTTAAAGCTCAGTGGTGAAAAAGAATTTCCTTATGTCAGTTGATATGATAAAAGAGATGCAGGATTATGGAATAGAGTTTGGAGCTCATACTTTTAATCACCCTAAGATTAATACATTATCAAATGATGAAATTGAGCATCAAATTATAGATGTTAAAAACCTTTGGAAGAAAAATAGGTAGAGAGATTATAACTTTTGCATATCCTTATGGAATTTTAAATGATTATGCTAAGGAAATGGCAAAGAAAGCAGGTTATACTTTTTGCTTTAGCAACAGACTCAGGTTCTGTTTGTCTATCTGATGATTTATATCAAATAAGAAGAATTGCAATTTTTCCTAATACTAATCTTTTTAGCTTTAAAAGAAAAAGTTGCAGGAAATTATAACTTTTATTAAAATTAAAAAGAGAAGAAAAGAATAGGAGTAAAAAAATGAAAAATATTTATTAACAATGTTGGCTTTATTTAGTGTGGTTGCTGTGGCAAATGATGATTTTTAAAGCTTCAGTTACAGCTGCTTATGGAACAAGAACATCTATCTACAAAGGAAGAGAAGAAAATGCAATTCCAATATTCCCCTAATTTAAGTTATCAAAACTTATATCTTAAAGGGACTGAGGTAGGTTTTAAATTTCTGATTATAACAGATTTAATTCAACTCTTTATGTAGATTTATTAGATGGACATTCAATAAAGGGTTCAAGAATGGATACTGGATATGAGAGTATAAATAGAAGAAGATATCAACAAGCTATAGGTTTAAAAAGCAGATGTGAAACTTAATGAAATTTCTGAAAATCTTACTTTATCACCTTCTTTTAGCATAGGGAATAGAGGAAGTAAAACAGGTTTAAGCCTATCTTATTTATATATGCCTAAAGAAAAATATTATAATCAGTCCTTCAGTAAATGTAAAATATCTTTCTAAGAAATATACAGATTACTATTTCGGAGTAGATAGAGATGAACTTGGTGGAAGTATAACAAAGGAATATACTCCAGATGGAGCTTTTTGAATTTGGAGCAGGACTTTATGGAGAATACTATTTTACAAAAATATATCAGCTCTTGGCTATGTTAATATGAAAACAATATTCTTCAGAAGTTACAAAAATCTCCAATAACAGAAGATAGAATAATAACTAATGTTGGAGCAGGTTTAAAATATACATTCTAAAAAGGACTGTGATTAATGGATAAAAAGAATTAGTAAACAAAATAAGTTATCTTGTATCAAAGAAAAATCATGACCAAGCTTTTATGCTATTATTAGAGAGTTTGAAAAGAAAAAAATAATTTTTGAAATGATTTCTGTATCTGCACAAGGTTTTATCAATGCTTATTATTATGAAGGTGCTTTTAAAAATTTCTTTGAAAGTATAAAAAGAGTATTCTAAAAATGCTGAGTTTTTGTCTCTGTTATGCGATAGCTTTTATTTAATTCTGAAAAAAAGAAGATATATCTCTTCAATGGTTTGAAAAGGCTAAAGAAAAAGGCTTAGAAGAACTTAGTGAAATATCTAATGATTTTTCAAAAAGTATTGATGATTGGATAAAAAGGCAAAAATTTTTAGAAAATTCAATAAGAGTAGAAGAAAAATAGTTATAAAGAAGATTAATTAGAAAACTTTTATTATGAAAAATGTAGTATAAAATAATTTGTAATATACATTTAAAAAGGAGTATGCCTTATGGAAAAAGATGAACTTATAGGTAAACTAAGTAATTTTATAAGAAAAGAAAAATTTCAAGAAATTAATGAAATTATCAAGAAGTTTAAAGATGAAAAAAATTATGATATGGTCTGTTTTTCTTCACAAGCTTTTTATAAATATGTCTGAATATAAAGAAGCTTTTAGAAATTTTTTAGATAGTATTAAAAATGAGTATTCTGAAAAATGGAGAATTCTGTATTCGTTATGCAATGGCTTTATATAATTCTAATAGAGAAGATGAAGCTCTTGAATGGTTCAAAAAGGCTAAAGAAAAAGGAATAAAAGAGATTGATGAAACATCAGGGAGATATTATCCTAAAAGTGTTGATGAGTGGATAAAAGAGCTGAAATTTGGACACCTAGAAGAATAGAAAAATAAATTTGAAAAAGAGCTTAGAGAAAAAAAGAAATAAAAAAACCTATGCTGAATGTAAGTTTTGATGAAGATGTTTTTAAAAAATTTATGGTATAATGATGAATTTTCTGTAAAAGAATATTTAGGAAAACCTGTAACAGATGAAGATTTTGAAAAAGTTGAAAAGGAATTAGGCTATCGTTTACCAGAATCATATAAGGCATTAATGAGAATTCAAAATGGAGGAGAGCTTAGAAAAAAATAATTTTGAAGGATCTTTTAAAAAGAAATTGGACTAGTGGAAGTTTTGATGTTGAATATATATCTGGTGTAGATTCTTCTAAAAGATACTCACTTTGTGGAGAGTTTGGATCTAAATTTTTGGATAAAAGGAATGGAAATATCCTAATATAGGAATTGCTATTTGTGGAACTTCAAGTGGAGGACATGATATGATTTTTTTCTTGATTACTCAGATTGTGGAATTAGAAGGAGAACCTTTGTGTAGTTCATATCGATCAAGAAGGTGGTTATGAGATAACATATTTAGCAGACAATTTTTAAAAGATTTTGTGGATGGACTTTTTCCTAGCTTAGAAGATGATGAGGATGATTAAAAGTGATGATAAGTAATAAAAACTAAGGGTGTATTTTGGATGCTGGTATCCGTATTAGGTTTTACTTTCATGGGTATAGCAGTAAAGTATTTACCAAGAATTCCTACTTATGAGAAGGTATTTTTTTAGAAATTCAGTGAGTCTTATGCTTTCTGCCTTTATTTTGTTTAAAGAAAAAGAATCTATAAAAAGTTGAAAAAGCAAATATTCCCTTTGTTTTTGGAAGATCATTCTTTTGGCTTTGTTGGTATGGTGGCAAACTTTTATGCACTGGAGCATTTAACTATGGCTGAAGCTAATATGCTAAATAAGCTTTCACCTGTATTTGTAACAATTTGTGCTTGTATATTCTTGAAAGAAAGAGTGGATAAAAAGCAAGTTATAGGAATAATTTTTAATGCTTTTGGCAGTTGTGTTTGTAATAAAACCAAGTTTTTCACCAGAGGTTATTCCAAGTTTAGCAGGACTTTTTCAGCTGTACTTGCAGGATTCTCTTATACAATAATTAGATATTTGAATGGAAAGGTAAAGTCAGAAATTAATGTATTCTACTTTTCACTTTTATCAGTTATCTGCACTTTCCCACTTATGATGATGAATTTTGTAAAGCCAACTTTAAAATGAATTTTTAATTCTTTTTAGGAGGAATAGGAATTTCTGCTGCAATGGGACAATTTGGGCTTACTTTATGCCTATACTTTTGCACCAGCTTCAGAAGTTTCAATTTATAACTATGTTATTATTATAACAAGTATGTTTATGGACTATGTGTTATTTAGTACAATTCCAGATTTATTCAGTTTTATAGGTGGATTTATGATTATTAGTACAGCGATTTATTTATATATACATAATAAGAATAAAAATAAAGTATTTTATATTGTTTAGAATAAAAATAGCTACTACATTTTCAAAAATTTTAGTAGCTTTATTTTTTTATATTTTTCCAACCTTTTTCTCTTAGAATTTTCTCTTTATTTTTCAACGAATTTTAATCTTTTCATACAGCTAGAGCAATATAATAAAAAGATTCTTTTTATATGGATACTTTAAATCTGGATATGTATCCATTTTCATAGTTAGGATATCATAATGAGCTCTATAATTTCCAAAAGACATTCTTTTTCCCTGAGTATCTATGATTCTTATTCCATTTTTAGTAAAAATAAAATTACTAGGATTGAAATCACCATGATAAATTTTATTTCTATGAATTTTTAATTAACTCTATTAAGGCAATTTTATCTACATTAGAATCTCCTTTTCACTTTCTCTAAAAACTAAGAGAGAAAAATTAATCATACCATGTTTTTCTACGATTAATAGCAAAAGAGGTCTTACATATTCAGATATTTTTAAGTTCATCCATTATTTTATTAATATTTATTAAAAGTTGTTAGAGCTTCACCTTTTTAAAATAAAGTCATTAATTTTCTCTGGGGAATTATAGTTTTCATTTCCGATTCTCTTTAAAAATATAGCTATTATTATCTATCTTTTATTTCAGAAACAGTACTTCTTGCTATCTTTAAAAAACAATTTCTGTTTTATAGTTATTATCTAATATCCTATTTCTATATTTTTAGAATCATAACTAAATATATTAAAGCTTTGTATATTTCTTTTTAACATATATTTTTACCCTCTTTCATTAGATAAATCATTTTTAATAAGCCCTATTCCTAATATAAAGAAAAAGTAAAAAGTTTCATAAGTGAATGAATAGCCATAAAATATTCCACAGAAATGAAAGCTATTACAGATAAAAGAGAACTTAATGTAGAGTTGTGTTTATATTTAAAATAATTTATAAAAACTATAATCGTATAATAAAAGTAACATAATATAATAAGTTATAGTAAAGATAAAACCTGTCTGTACAAACATATTTATATAAGCATTATGGGAATCATCGAAAAGAAACTCCTACCTTGACATCATCATTCAGTTCTTTATAATCTGTATTTTCAATTAAATATTTTTCAAATATCTATTGTTTATCCCTGTTCCAAAGAAAAATATTTTTATTCTCTTTTAAAGAGTCAGTCATAAAACTCATTCCTTTTTTCCACATGAATATTCTAGCAGCATTTCCTCCAGATTTTGTATTATTTATACTTTCCATTCTATCTGAAAATTGATTTAGAACATTTGTTGACTTTAAAATAAAAGGCGAAATCAATACAACTATTATTCCTATTCCAACTTTATCTTTTTCTTCAAAATAATAAAAATTATTATTCCTAAAATCAAAGATAGAATAGGTATCTTGAATTATTTAAAGCTAGACTTATAATTCCTAGAAAAAGACTATCCATAAAAATTCTATTCAAATATGGAAGTATTATTAACAATCCCATTGTAAAATAATTCCCCACCTCATTATATCAAAAAGCTATCAACTCTTATAGAAGATGAATACAGTAAATTATAGTCTTTATAAAAATTATAAAAGCTTTTTAAAATACCTATAAAAAGGCTAAAAAGCAATAGTATTAATTATATAAATTTTTATATCTTTTAGAAGAATTGGGATTAATGGTAAAATAAGTAAAAATAATTCTTATAAGAGAAAACCCTAAAACTCTTAGCTACCACCTAAAGATTGCAGAGTTAGACCAAATATAAAAAGATGAAAAAGGTAAAATGAAGTCTTTAGATTTATTATTTTTAAAAATAATAAATAGAATATATTGCAATAATTCCTCCAAATAAGCTAATTCCAAATTTAGATATAAATAAAGCTTAATATATATAGAAATATTATAGAAAAATAATCTCCTGAGTTAAATTTTCCATTTTAGCTTGTGTATAGATGAATATCTACTCCTCCTTTCTTATTTAATTTGTATTTTTATAAAAATCAAAATTATTTCCTATAACATTATACCAGATAATTAGCTTATTTGCATTTTAAAAAAAGTAAAAATAAGTTTAATTTTAAGAAATTTTTCTTTGAAAAATTATAATAATCTCTAATTAAATATAGAGATTACTTGCCAGCCTATAATGTTTCAAGAGACTCCACAAAGGCTCTTTCAACATTATAGGACGTCGCAGTAATCAAATATAAAATAATTTATTT